>Ga0302227_10000778_pt1 | contig 25247 bp, 15 predicted proteins | sample II_Palsa_N1_1_FD_193525 | JGI IMG/M metagenome (GOLD analysis project Ga0302227, IMG submission 193525) | Peat permafrost microbial communities from Stordalen Mire near Abisko, Sweden - II_Palsa_N1_1 | ecosystem: Environmental > Terrestrial > Soil > Palsa > Peat permafrost | place: Sweden... | reverse complement strand
CTGAACTTAACCTCGGAGCTCTTATGAACCGTTTTCATCACGCCATCAGCCTTGCGAATGGAAGGCCTCTATTTGGTGCTGCTCTCTATTTCTACGATCCCATCTTTCTGGAGATCGCTGCGCACATGGGATTCAAAGTCATCTGGATCGAGATGGAGCATGCCGCCATAACTTTTGCCGAGGCTGCGGATCTCTGCCGCATGGCCACTGGCAGTGGGATGCTCACCATGATCCGTATTCCAGATACGCGCCGCGAGAGCGTCCTGAAGGCCGCTGAATGCGGACCCGACATGATTGACATCCCCATGGCCGACTCCCCGGAGCAGGTTGCCGAGCTGGTTCGCTACGCCAAGTTTGCTCCTGAAGGAACGCGTGGCTACTTCAGCGTCTCGCGTGCTTTGAAATATGGCATCGTGGACAGCGTGACAGCCGAACAGCAGCAGGTGAACGAACAATTGAGTCTTCTTGCTCAGATCGAAACGGTTGAGGCCCTCAGCCGCATTGAGGAGCTTGCAGCCATCCCGAATGTGGATATTTTCATCGGGCCAGCGGATCTCGCCGCCAGCCTCGGCGTCCCCGGTCAGACAAACCATCCTAAGCTCCTGTCTGCCGCCGAAAAGATTGTGAGAGTTGCACGACAACATGGCAAGAAAATTGTCACTGCCTGCGGTTCTGCGGACTTCCTTAACTGGACACGGTTAGGTGTTGATCTTCTGTTTTGCACGAATGACATCGTCTGTCTCAAAGCAGGGGCACAACTTGCATTGAAAGCTGCTACCGAAGCAGTTGATCAGGCGGTTTCTGAAGCTCAGACGACAATCGTCAACTCCTAACCCTGGAAATGATTGAGGAACTGCGATGAGGACGATTACGTTCCTGCAGCCGAACCGGCTGACCATTGGGTTTGGATGTGTTGCCGAGTGTATCAGCTACGTGCAGGGCCTGAACCGTCCTGCAGTTCACATCATTTCTTCGCCCTCGCTATGGACAACGATGACGGAAATTGGCAGTAGCTTGATCGGTTCAGGTTGCATCGTATCGATCGACGCGGGGATCAATGCAGAACCAACAATCTCGATGTTCGAGCAGGCCGTGGCGAAAGCTCGTGATGCCAAAGCCGCTTGTGTACTTGGAATCGGCGGTGGAAGCGTTCTCGACATCGCTAAGCTCGTTGCAGCCTTTGTCGACAGTGATCAGAACGTTGAAGAAACGTTCGGCATTGACCTTCTACGAAGTCGCCACTGCCATCTCGTCTGTATGCCCACAACCGCTGGCACCGGCAGTGAGGTCTCCCCCAACGCGATCCTCCTCGACGAGCAAGCCAAACTCAAGAAGGGAGTGATCAGCCCCTACCTTGTTCCCGATGCGACCTTCATCGACCCCCATATGACGCTGAGTATGCCACCGGCAGTCACAGCTTCCACCGGCCTCGATGCCCTTACACACTGCATCGAGGCCTACACCAACAAATTTGCTCATCCGCTGGTCGATGTCTATGCCCTTCAAGGCATCTCCCTTTGCCATCAATTTCTGGCGCGAGCTGTTCGCCAGCCGGATGATCTGGAAGCCCGGGAGGGAATGTCGCTTGCCAGTTTGTATGGGGGTCTTTGTCTGGGACCAGTCAACACTGCAGCTGTCCATGCACTGGCCTATCCGCTTGGAGGCGAGTTCCATGTTCCGCATGGCCTTTCCAATGCTCTCTTGCTATCGCACGTCTTCCGCTTCAACGCGCAGGCTACTCCTGACCGGCACGCGGCAGTCGCAATAGCAATGGGTGTTCGGCCGTCAGCAGACGCGCTGGATACCGCGTATCTGGGAGCTGACAGACTCAAACAACTTGCAACAGATTGTGGTGTCCTCACCGACCTCTCTCGATACAAAGTCGACCTGAGTGCTATACCTGGCATGGCCAAATCCGCTATGACTGTCACCCGTCTGCTTAAGAACAACCCACGCGACATCGACGAAGCAGCCTGCTTGAAGATATATAGCGAGTGCTTTCAAGAACAATGATTTATGGCAAAGGCCGCTTTATTTTGGGAGTTTGGATCAGATTTTGTAAAATGGAGAATATCATCGCATGATACCCATATACCTCCGAACTGCTTGAAAAGGGTGTCGGATTAATTGAGGAGTAGCCAACATGCCGAAACAGCTCGTAACTCCATCGCAACGCAGGCGACCGAAACGGGCAGGTGAGGTAGCAACGAATCTGGAAGTGGACGACGGACCGTACCACTCCAGAACGATCTCCCGCGCCCTGGATGTTCTGGAAGCGTTCAGCGAGGAGCGTCCAGCGTTGACATTGAAGGATCTGAGTCGTGCTATTGGATTCCCGGACTCTTCTCTTTTTCGTGTGCTCGTAACGCTACAAAACCGCGGCTATCTGCAGCAAAACGATGACGGCTCCTACCAACTGGCACGTAAGGTTCTTCTAGGTAAACTGAGCGAGCGAGCTGAGAAGTTCCGTGAAATTGCCAAACATGAGATGCAGAGCCTCGCTTCCCATTTTAACGAGACAGCCAGCCTCGCGTATCTCTTTGACGACCGCATTCAGGTGATTGAATCGATCGACAGCCTTCACGACATCCGCATCTCGAACCGCCCTGGAAGGGTCCTTCCGCCTCACTGCAGCGCGATGGGAAAAGCAATTACCGCATTTCAGGGGCGTGAGCAGGTTGACCGGATACTTGAAGCCTATGGGCTCGCTCCTCGAACGAGTCACTCAGTGACTGACCGCCGAGAGTTAATCACCCAACTTTCACAGATACGCAAATCAGGGATCGCTTATGACCGTGAGGAATCGACGCTCGGGGGCATCTGCATGGCGGCCGCGATCCAGATGAAGGACGGGCGAGTCATTGCCGCTGTCAGCGTGTCCACGCCGATCGCCCGCATGAGCCCGGGCCGAGAGAAGGAAACGGCAGCCGGCGTTCTGGAAACCGCCGCTGCCATCGCAAAGATCGCGGCAATAGCCTGAGCGGTAGTGGGACAGTCTAAAAATCCACAGACTGCAACATGTAATCAGGTTGTGCTCGTGTTGGAAGAATGACTACTTCTTTGTGAGTGCGTTGAATTTTCCGTTGGACGTGCCACCCTTGATCCAATCTTCATTGAACTCCACGACCTTGATTCCTGTTCGCCGATAGGTGTAGGCGACAACGAGATTGCCATTGGCAACCTGCAGGATTGCTGGGTAACTGTACTCGTCTCTGCCTTCCCTGGCAGGGAAGTGCTTCTCTCCTGTTGACCCTGCCTCGCCTCGCTCGAGATCGCGGACAGCCGTCCATGTCACGCCGTTATCTTCCGAGAGAGCTACGCTGAGCGGCACACGCGGTCCTGTCTTTCCAACACGCGGGCCTTCGGGACCACTACTGTTGTTGAACGCGACGACCATATGTCCATTGTGGAGACGCGTCACCTGAATAGAAGCATTGTTGTTAGGAAGCGAAGTTTTAGCCGGCGAGGTCCACGTACAACCGTCTGTAGAGGTTGCGCGATAGATCCAGTCGGCGAATCGGCTTCGGAAAAAAGCAACGTAGGAATGAACCCCAACCTTCAGAACGTCGGGATGAACCAACCCGTCGGAGTCGGGCACCTTGCATTCGCGCCAATTCTTGCCAGCGTCAGAGGAAATCTCCATGACCGAATAATGACTTTCGGCGCCTTTACTGATGCCGGCGCTCGGTGTGTAGAACATCGGGAGCAGCCACGCCCCATCGTCCATCACAACCATAGGCTGACGTGTGAATGCCCCAGGTTGAGAGAAAACAACCTGGGGTTTGGACCAGGTCTTGCCATGATCGTCTGACCAGAGATCCATTACAACAGCTGTAGCCTGTCCGAGTTTGGCCGGCTGCGACGAATGGAAGAGCCAAAGTCTGCCGCTCTTATCTTCAAAGCCTACAGGGTTCTGAAAAGACCTTCCTTCTTCGTTATCGATGAGCATTGTCTGCTGCCATGTTTGCGAGCCTTTAGGTAGGCGTGACATAACAATGCCAACTCCCGAGTCTCCCTCCCACGTACCTGAAAACCAGAAGCAAAGGAGATCACCATTCGCGAGCAACACGAGGTTGGAAGCATGCGAGGAGGCATATAGAGCAGGAAGCATTGCCGCCTTCACTCCAGGCTCTACCGTCTGAAATGTCGAGCTGAGTTGGACGGCGGCCACCGGCGTGGATATCTCTCCGGCATGAAGCGTTGTGACACCGAGCAATGTGGTGAAGCCCACTGTAACGAGTCGGCTAAAAAAAAACTGTCTGTTAGACATAGACTTGAACTATCTCCACGGTGCGGTAGTTGCAAAATAGCCGAAACGCGAAATGCCGCTTCACGTGCCGGTTTGGGAATTTTCCGGCAAGAAAATATTCTTCGAATTAGAAAGTAATGCGACCCGTGAGCTGCATCGTCCGCGCAGTCGCTGAAGTGAGTTGGCCAAAGCTGCCGGAGCTGACATCGTTGACCAGGCCCGACAGATTGGTGTGATTGAGAGAATTGAAAGCATCCGCCTTCATCTGCAGCTTGACGCGCTCAGTGATCGAGAAGGTCTTCCCGAGACTAGCGTCGAGATTAATACTTCCCGGCTGCTCGATAGCGTCGCGCCCGAGCAAGCCACCACGAATCTGTGCCCCACTGAGTGGTGAAATCTGTACCTGCGTGAATCCCGCTGGATTCAGATAGTTCAGCGTCTTTCGGTAGTTGGAGAGATATGGGCTCACTGTTCCTGGGTCTGGGCGATCGCTTGGGTACGATGAGCTGGAGTTCAGAATGTTGATGGGAAGTCCAGTTTGTCCCGTGAAGATCCCCGAGACCTGCCAACCGCCGAGAAGCAGGCCGGCTGCACGTCCGTCGGTGTGAGTCCACTGATTAAGAGGTAAAGTCCAGAGACCATTCGCGACAAATCTGTTTCTTACATCGAACGGAGCGAGACCATACTCGGCATGAATATTGTCATTGTCCTGCGGCGAGTCCTGGAGTAGAAGGTTGGCTTCACCATAGGAAAGAACCTTGGACCAGACATAGGAGACGCCGTATGAGAAGCCGTGGCTCAAAGCCTTGTTGAGCGTCACCTGAAGACCGTTGTACTTGCTGCTGTCGCCACTGTAGTAGTAGCGGAACTCCGAGTAAGCAGGCTTTGGCGCGACGCCAGTGAGCCGGTCAGGCAGGTTTCGGGTTTCGGTCTGATTTATATTCTTACCGGTATTGCCGATATAGTCGATCTCCAGGACGGTGTTTCCCGGCAGATTTTGCGCAACGCCGGCCATCCACTGCATGCTATATGGATTTGGAAAGTGCGCATTAATCGTGCTGTTGGCAAAGTCCGAGGATATGGTTCCGGAACTCTGCAGATTCGCGAGAACAGTTTGAAAAGTCGAACGCGGCAAAGGATAAGTGAGGCCTGCCTGAGCGGTCTGCTGCTCATTGAGAGTGATTCGGAACGGCTCCGACGCAGAGTCTTGCACCATGTCGATTGGGCCACCAAAGATTGGATGCTGACTGGTTAAGACGCCGAAGCCAGCTCGTACTACTGTCGCACTTGAACCGGGATTCCAAGCCAGTCCTACTCTTGGTTGAACGCTTCTTGCGTCGGAGTTGTACATCGAGTCTGCGGGACGGTATGGACCAAAACCAGGCCCCAACTGGGGATTGGCTGGATCTACGCCACGGTTGAATACCCTGCCGTTATTTTCCTGGGGGACCGTGAAATAGTCGTACCGTACACCGAGGTTCAGAGTCAGATTGGTTGCAACTTTATAGTCGTCTTGAAAGAAGCCACCGAACTGATAGGTGTAAAGATTGAAAGCATTGAGATCGAAGGTGATCTGTACAAGGCTCGGAGCATTTGCGACAAACTGCGCAAGCGAGGGGTACTCGATCGTGGCTGTGTTGTAGTCGATTCGCCCTGCATCTGCCCGTTGAGCGATACCTCCCACAGTAAGGGAATGCTTACCGCGATTCATGGAGATGGATTCATCCAGCGTGTAAAAGTCGCCCATAATCTGAAAGTCTTCGGCGCCTCCCGAATTCAGGCCACCGACGGTGACCTGCTCCAGGTCGGAGTTGAAACCCTCATCGAGCCGGTCGAGATGGATACGGTTGTAACCGAAGCGGGTAAGCGACGTGAAGCTCCGGGCTGAGTGAGTGAATCCGAAGTTTTCGGCATCGGTTGAGCCCGTTGTCTGGCGCGGATTGGTAAGGACAACGTTTGGTGCTAACTTCTCTGGACGAGTGCGTATGTAGCGCCCATACAGAAGATTGTTGTTGTTGATGTTGTAGTCGACGCGGACGACGCCATTGCCATCGGATTGTGTCTCTGAGCCTGCGCCAAAATATTGCGCAGTGATAGCGGTTGGATCAGAAGTTGGCTGCGGGACTTTAGGATAAGCTGCGAACAGTGGGGCGTAGACTGAGGGGCTCAGGCTAATCAGATAGGGTGTTGGTACGGCACCGGTTATAGCCTCAGCTGCACTCAAGCGAGCCCCTTCATAGCTGCCGAAGAAAAAGAGCTTCGAGTGCAGGATTGGGCCGCTGATAAATCCGCCAAACTCGTTGAAAGTGGACCGCGGCCTCGATGTCAGAAACTGATTGCGTGCATCGAAGACGCTGACTTCGTTGATCTCATAGATGCTTCCGTGATATTGGTTGCCACCACTCTTAGTGACGATGTTGACGTTCCCCGACATGGTGCCTCCAATGGTGGCAGGCGCAATTCCCTTGACGATGCTCACTTCGGCGATGGCGTCATTATTAATGGTGTTGATAATATTCGGCCCCTGGTAGAACCCGAAAGATGGAAGCTCGGGGTCCGACGTCGCGTTGGTGCCGTCGACGGTGAGATTGAATCCGGCGGGAGGAAGGCCGTTAAGCGAAAGGGAAGCACCAGCGGGGCTACTCGAGACGCTTGCCGTGGAGATACCTGGGCCAAGCTGCAGCACACTCGTCCAGTCTTGGTGGGCAACTGGGAGTTGGTTGAGCCCGACCTCGCTGAGAGTGCTGACCTGCTCTGAGGTTGTGGTATTCAGCATTGGTAAGTCGGCACTCACTTCGATAACATCTTGAGTCTTGGCGATACCTAGGCTGAAGTCGCCGCGAGCGGTCTGTGCCGCGGTCAACTGTAGCCGCTGAGACTGACTCTGGAAGCCGGTACGCGCGCTCGTGACCGTGTAGTCACCGATTGGCACATAATCGAAAGTATAAAGTCCATCTCGGTTTGACGTGGTCGTTCTCGTAACGCCGTTCGCATTGTTCTTTAGCGTGACTACCGTGTCAGGAACAATAGCCCCTGTGTGGTCGGTGATTGTACCGATGATGCTCGCCGTACTGACCTGAGCGAAGACTGATTTGATTTGAAAGATAGAACCCGCCATCACCAAAATGACGAGGAGGTTCCTCACGTGTGACATCAGTGAACCTTGCATGCGACCGTCTCCGGAACGTCAGAAATGCTGCTAATGGATCGACGATGGGTATACGCTTCTATGTTAGTAATTGTCAATAATTTTGGTTAATGAAAATAAATTGTATTTAGTGCGTCCATCCTAAGTTTTTGCGAAGTTTTGACGGATACTCGAAAGTTATTGACGAAAGCACAGTTAGCTACGTTGCCGACTGTCTCATCAAGACCGCTGAAGATGGGGCCTATCTCGGAAAGGTCCTTGGTGTAAGCAACTGACTTTGACGCCAATTTGGGTCGGTAGTGAAAATGCCGATATTGCCGGGAGGGATTCTCGATTCGCGCTAAATCGCCAATGTGCTCGTAGGCGTCAGATTGGTCAACACAAGCCACATACCAGTACTAACCTGCTAGCGAGAGGCAGGGCGAAAAATCTGACGCACTGTCTCTCTGGGCCCCATATGCACCGGATCGCTTTCGAAGCGTGGGTGCCAGACCAATCGCCGAGTCACTCATTGACCGCCTTAGAAACTAGCCGTTGTGCCCACGAAAATCGGCCTTCTGGCAGCCCTAAACCGAAGCGTCCAAAACCCCGTTTTAGTGAACAGCAACGCCAATTTTGGAACCTGCGATTAGGAAAACAGAGGGCGGGATTGCAGCGGGAAATGACGCTCGGCGCAGCTCGGAGTCCGCCTGTAACAATCGTTCAGCCCCGAGGGTGGGGACTACATCAAGCGGTGTAACCTCTTCCCAGACCTATTTCGGCCAAGCCTTTGCGGTACGTGATGGAGCTGCGATCCGCTGTGAAGTGCGCTTCAGCGTGAAGATCGAGCGGTAGATCCTCAGGAAACTGCTGTTCAACGATGGCAATGTCTTCGGCGAAGACCTGGTAATTGAAGTCGAGGGTATCTTCGATCGGGGCGTCCTTGTCGAAATTGCGGCAGATGGGAACGAACAACCGAGTCTTTCGAGCTGAGACAGGGGAAGCCGCGTTCATGATGTGGAGCAGACCGCCGCTGGGGAACTCAACCGTCAGCTTTGCAGTAAATGGGCGGAAAACCTCGAAGCGTCGGTGCCATTGAAAACCGGGAGGGTTCAGGTGCTTATACGCATGAGAGTAGTTGCTAACTGTGCTGATGTAATCGGCGACGAATCCGTTGATAGTCTTCGTCACCTTGTAATCAGGGACGACCGAATTATCTGGCTCGCCGAAGCTCTCTTTATGGACGAAGGCAAAGTGGCTTACATCCAGAAACCCTTCAATCTGGCGACCGGCAGCAGCTTCGATGGCTACACTGTCTGGTAGCACCTGTAAGTAATCGGGATCTTCCCACTCTTCCATCTCGGGCAGCGGAAGCGGTCCGCTGTTCACTAGGCGAACCCAAACGAGGCCATAGTGCTCCTGTGCCTGATAGATATCGAGATGGAGCTGTGGCGAGATCGCTCCGCCTGGATGGGCAGGGATGCAGACGCAGCGACCTTTTCTGTCGTAGCGCAGACCGTGGTACTTGCAGATGATTTCGTCGCCTTCGACGTGACCGAGGCTGAGGGGGACACCCCGGTGATAGCAGATGTCTCTCGCCGCAGTTATCGAACCGTCCGAGAGGCGATATACGACAACCCGCTCATCGAGAAGCCGCGCCGCGTAGGGCTTGTTCGTGACCTCGTGGGAAAAAGCGACGGGATACCAGAAGGGAGCGAGTGCTCTCCAGTCGGACTCCGTAAAGGTGCAGTCACGAGGCAAAACCCTTGCTCGCGTCGAGTCAGCGACCAGAAGTTCAGAGGCAGGGATCGAGGAAGTGGAGGTCGCCATAAATTATTATGGCCGTAGGCGACCCCGTGAATCAATGAGAAATGGCTAAGCCAGTTTAACGAACCTCATAGCCGCCGAGTTCATGCAGTAGCGGAGCCCGGTCGGACGGGGACCAACGTCAAAGACGTGACCGAGGTGGGCGTCGCACTCGCGACACGAGATGGCCGTACGATCCATCCCGAAATGCTGTCACGAATCTCGACGACATTTTCCTTCGCGATTGGCTGCCAGAAGCTTGGCCAGCCGGTGCCCGAATCGAACTTGGTTTCTGAATTGAAGAGAGCGTTGTCGCAACAAATGCACCGGAAGAGGCCACTGTCATGCAGATTCCAGGAGTCTCCAGAGGAGGCCCGCTCCGTACCTGCTTTGCGGGTCACCTCGAAGGAGATCGTCGATAACTGGTGCTTCCACTGCTCTTCCGTCTTGATAGCCCGGGGAACCGCTACTTTGCCTGTGGGTTTACCCGCAGCCGAAAAAGCTACGACGGCTTGAATGCCGTCCCGGCGCCATTTCGCTCATCTGGGTCTCTGACTGTTCCTGCATCTGTTTTCCATCACTCTTCTTCTCCTGTGTTCCTAAGATTCTAAATAGACGGCCGCTTCAGCCGAACGTGAACGAGTACGCTTGAACGCCCGGAGTCAGAAACTGGATCCTAAAGGTTCGATCTTGTATGCCGCCTTGTTGGCGGATCAACTGATAGAGACGGTCTTCGGTTACGGTGCCGTATCCATCGGCATCCGTGTCCACGCCGTGATCCGCGCCAGGGGCTTTGCCATCGAGTGTTACGCGAAATCGAATTGGTTTACCACCCTTTGAGGGTCCCAGAACCAGATGCAGGTCGCGGGCGTGAAAGCGATACAAGATGCTGCTGGAAGCAGCAAGCGACGTCGCGATCTGCCCTTCATCCCGCCACTTCCCGTCGAAAGCCCACTGATTCTGCTTGAAATCAGTCGGTGCCTTGTACACCTGCGGATCGTCATGATTCAGTCCGCCACGCGAAGCGAAGCTCTGCGCTCGTTCGTAGCCAATGTAGGTTTCCGGAGACTTAACATCGTCGGAGTCGGGGGGAGCTTCCGCTCCGTTCGCAGCGATATTCGTAGAGACACCGGGGAGCGGCTTGTGGTTTGCTTCTTCGAGAAGGCTGCGAATCCACTTCTCGGAATCGTCATAATTGCCCTCGCCGAAATGGTGATAACGGACGTTTCCAGTCGCGTCGATGAAGTAGTGCGCGGGCCAATACTCGTTGCTGAAGTTGTGCCAGATGCGGTAGTCGTTGTCCAAGTGATGCCGAGATCTTTGACGGCTTTGCGGACGTTTGCTTCATCTTTTTCGAACGGAAACTCTGGCGTGTGCACACCGATGACGCCGAGACCACTATCCTTGTACTTCTCGCTCCAGGCCTTGATGTAGGGCAGTGTCCGCAGACAGTTGATGCAAAAGTATGTCCAGAAATCGATTAGAACCACTTTGCCACGAAGAGATGCCGGGGAGAGTGCAGATGAGTTGATCCATGCTGTTGCTCCGGATAGTTCAGGCATTGGAGTTCCCCGGTCTTTGCTTGCGGTGACATCCCCCGTGTCGTTCACAACAGGCTTCTTCTGATTGCTGGCCATCATCTGATCCTTGCCAGCCATTATCTGATCATTTGAGTAGACAGATTGCTGGCTTTGAGGATGAAAGCGATCAACCAGCCGCTGTTCCAGATTTGCTGTGCTCGAAAGTGAGAGGCGAGTGAGAACACCCCGGTCGAGTCCAAGCGCGACTGCGATGACACCGGCGAGAACGGCTACGCCAAGAATGCGACGAATCCATTCCTCAGCCCCTAGAGACCTCTTCATTGCCGCAAACACTCGACCACCGGCGAGCAGTGCGAGGGTAAGAGAGGTAGCGGCACCGGCAGCATAGACGATGAGGAGAAGGACCGTATGGGCGCTTGCTCCCCCAAGAGCCGCACTCGTAAGGATTAAGCCGAGAATCGGTCCAGCGCAAGGCGCCCACAGCAATCCCGTTCCAATACCGAGCAGGAAGGAGTTGGCCACGCTTGGGCTCGAGCCGGTGTTTCTAGAAAGCCTCTTGCCGAGTTGAACTAATGGACGTGAGATGCGTTCGGAAAGGGACGAGAAGAGGAGGGTAAGGCCGAAGATCCCAAAGAGGACGAGCGCAGCGATTCGGCCAAACTGATTTGCCCGGACGGCCCATCCACCACCCACTGTGGCGAGGCTGGCGACCAGGGCGAAGGTCAGAGCCATACCCGCCAGCAAAGGCAATCCGCTCTTGCGGAAGGGCTGGTCGGATCGTGCAAACACGAAAGGCAGCACCGGCAGAATGCACGGACTGAGGATAGTTAGAATTCCACCGAAGTACGACAGGAAAAGCAAAAGCATAATACTCACCAAATCTTATTCAACTGCCGTAGGACCTCGATGATCGAGACTCCGACATTTACAGAACGTCTGACTACGAAACCCTCACATAAGTTACGGACGGCAGTCTTAATCGGTTTGTCGACGTCGTTCAGTGGGGGATGCTGCTCGATGTATTGACCTACGATCCGGACCGCCTTCTCAAGGAAAACTCTGTCTTCTTCCTTGAACGCCGCGCTATCATGGCTATCGACTGAGACCAAGCGTATTCAGAGAGCGCCACGAAACTATATGATTTAGAAATACAGGCGTTCAATGACCCTAAGACATCTCGAGTTCTTGACTGCACTTGCTCGCAAGAGACACTTCGCACGTGCCGCTGCCGCTTGTAAAGTCAGTCAGTCGACCCTTTCAGCGGGGATCAAACAGATGGAGGAGAGTCTTGGAGTACTCCTGGTTGAACGCGGTCAGCGTTTTCGAGGCTTCACTTCTGAAGGTGAAAAAGTCTTGGAGTGGGCACAGCACGTCATCACCGACTATGACGGCCTCAAGCAAAACCTGTCCGAGATGCGCAGCGGTCTGGTTGGTCAGTTGAGGATTGGTGCGATCCCCGTAACGTTGCCGATCATCTCGCTCCTCACAACGCCCTTCGCGAAGTGTCACCCGCGCACAAGCATGGTTATCCGCTCGCTGACATCGATCGAAATTCAACGAGGTCTGGATGACTTCAGCCTCGATATCGGAGTGACGTACCTCGACAACGAACCGCTTGCACGCGTGCGAAGATTTCAACTCTATATGGAACGGTACGTCCTCCTCACGCGCAGAAACAGCGTAACCGAACCAGAAGACCGCACGACGATCTCCTGGTCAGAGGCAGCGGCCTATCCACTCTGTCTGCTCACCGCCGACATGCAGAATCGCCGCATCCTCGACTTGCATTTTCACGAAGCTGGTGCAGACGTTCACGCGGTCATAGAAACAAACTCACTCATTACTCTTTGGTCACACCTCCACTTCGGATCCTGGTCAACCGTCGTACCGCACTCGTTTCTTCCGCTTCTCGGAGAGATGGACGGATTGACTGCTTTGACCCTTGTGGAACCAACCGCCGCACACGCAGTAGGCCTGGTTGCATCTGATCGCGATCCATTGCCACCTGTGGCCCGCGCGTTTCTTGATATCGCCAAACAGTTTGATCTAAACCATGAGATCGCTCGTCGCCTGACCTCAACGCGCGAAATCACGAGCTGATTTACATCCATATAACATGATCGATTTCATCGATTGGCCTATCGAGCGCGTTTGTTTGACCATCGTTTGCTCGATTTGAGAGTGTTGCTTCCAGTTAGTACGTGGAGGAAGCAAGCAATGGCAAAGATACTTTGTGTTTTATACGACGACCCAATCACCGGCTATCCGAAATCCTACGCTCGAGCAGATGTGCCAAAGATCGACCACTACCCGGGGGGTCAAACGACCCCGACGCCAAAACAAATCGACTTTACTCCAGGAGAGCTTTTGGGCAGTGTCTCCGGTGAACTTGGTTTGCGGAAGTACCTCGAAGGTCTGGGACACACGCTCATCGTGACCACCGACAAGGAAGGCGCCGATTCCGTCTTCGACCGTGAACTGCCCGATGCCGATATCGTCATCTCGCAACCCTTCTGGCCCGCCTATCTCACCCCAGAGCGCATCGCCAAGGCCAAAAAGCTGAAGCTCGCGATCACAGCCGGAATCGGATCCGACCATGTCGATCTTGAATCCGCCATTCAGCACGGCATAACAGTAACCGAAGTCACCTACTCGAACAGCATCAGCGTCTCCGAGCACGTCTTGATGATGATCCTGTCCTTGGTCCGTAACTACATACCGTCCTACCAGTGGGTTATCAAAGGCGGCTGGAACATTGCCGACTGCGTCGAGCGTTCCTACGATCTCGAGGGCATGCATGTCGGTACGGTCGCCGCCGGGCGCATCGGACTCGCAGTCCTCAAGCGACTCAAGCCCTTCGATGTGAACCTCCATTACTTCGATCAACACCGACTCCCGGAGAGCGTCGAGCAGGAGCTTGGTCTCACCTTCCATCCAAGTGCGGAAGACATGGTCAAGGTGTGCGACATCGTTACCATCAACGCCCCGCTGCACCCTGGGACCCTGGATCTCTTCAACGATGACTTGATCGGCAAGATGAAGCGCGGGTCTTACATCGTCAACACAGCCCGCGGAAAGATCTGCAATCGCGATGCGATCGTCCGAGCCTTGGAGAGTGGCCAACTCGCCGGTTACGCAGGCGATGTCTGGTTTCCGCAGCCTGCTTCCAAAGACCACCCGTGGCGCACGATGCCCCATCACGGGATGACCCCACACGTCTCCGGCACATCACTGTCCGCACAGGCCCGCTATGCCGCTGGCACGCGCGAGATATTGGAGTGCTGGTTTGAAGACCGCCCCATCCGCGACGAGTACCTGATCGTGGATGGCGGAAAGCTGGCTGGAGTAGGGGCACACTCATACACCGTCAAGAAGTAGTAAGGTCAGGAATATTCGATACGATGGGTGGAGCAACCACTCCGCCCATTTCAACCTGCGACAACGGAGCAACGAGGAAAACGAACATGCCAACAAGAGAAGAACTTACCCTCAAGATTCGAGACGAGAAGCGCAGCCGCGGCCTAACTTGGAAGAAGATTGCCGAAGCCATCGGCTCGGGCTCCCCGATCTTTTATACGGCTGCACTGCTCGGACAGATGACCCTCACCAAAGAAGAAGCGCAAAATGCGGCCACGCTTTTAGGATTGACCGATTCCGAAGCATTTTTCCTCACCGAACCACCCTATCGCGGCTCACTTACCACTCTGCCGCCAACGGACCCTCTGATCTACCGCTTTCAGGAACTTGTGCAGACCTACGGAACTACCTGGAAGGCCCTCATCGAAGAAGAGTTCGGTGATGGCATCATGAGCGCAATCGACTTCGACATGCTGATCGAGCGCGAACCGAACCCGAAAGGCGACAGGGTCAAGATAAGCATGTCTGGCAAATTTCTGCCCTATAAGCGCTACTGAACAGGCGCGAAGTATTAGCGGCAGCTTGTGTTGAAGCTTTCACTAATTGAGCGATGTTCTTCATCCGCTGCCCTGCATGCAAAGCCTGTCGGTAACCCATGTTGTCGCCAATTAGAGCAGCACGGATAGAGCCCGCTGATCGTTATGCAGCCCATCATTGTCATGGGCTGAGACCATGAGCGTTTGCAATCGCGCCGGTGTTTTGGCGTATGCGTCGATATTAACGAAATTGAATGACTTTTTAAATTCAAGGCGACTGTTTTGACGGGAGATGAGGCGATCAGTGAATTTCGATTCAAAGCTAAAGATCGTCTCCAGTTCATCCTCAGAGAAGTAGATTTTCGAATGGGGCTGGTGGGTCATGCCTAAGCCCCCTGTGATGGGAGTAAGATGTTCTCTCAAATTGACGGAGACTACAACAGCCATGAGAAAGCTAGAACCGGCAAAGCTGCTCGCTACGAAAACATCGCCGACCTCGATACTGAAGCGCGGCAAGAACGGCTCGACTGAACTCGTTCCGATTCCTCCACCGGTGCCTGAGCCGAAGATCCCGAAGAAGTGAGATCGGTCATTCCACGTCAAACACATTAGGAAGAGCCACTCTTTTGTTATCTCCTCGTCTGTGCAGTCTCGCATCGGTTTTTTGACATAGTCGCCGCGGCGGTCGGTGAAGAGCGCATCAACCGAAACGAATGTCTAAGTCACATCCTCGAAAGTTCCCGCCACCAATGAATCCAATCTATCTTGCCTTGCCGTCACCCACGGCGCGTAGCTCCTCTCTGTCGTCTTAATGGAGGTATGCCCCAACAGCTTGCTCACCTCTTCCATCGGTATACCCCGCTGCAATAGATTGACTGCGAAGGTATCGCGTAGCTGGTGAGAGTGACCGAAAGGCATCCCCGCTGCGACGAACGCCGCTTGAACGCCCTCTCCCACACATCTACAGCAGCCTAGGCTTACCGTCCTTGCGATTCCAGAAGATGTAATCAGGATGGTCGTTCAACTCCATCACAGCTTTTGCTTCCTCCGCAACGTCAGGCGGAAGCGGTACTGATAAGTGCGTCCCCGTCTTCTGGCGACTAGTTACGACGTTGTACAGTTTTAGTTTCTTGTTCCATACCAACTCAGTCGTTGCAATGTCACAGCGTCTTGGATTGCCAGACCGCTAAACCTTATGAGCCTCACAAGCGCATGCATCCGTTTCACCCTGTCCGCAGACTTGAACTCAATCGGGATGACTCAAGCAGCTTTGCGTACTGAGCTTCCGTCAGAGGCAGGGTGGGCGGCTCAGTGACTTTGATGGGAGAAAGCTGCGGAATGTGATCGATCATCTTAGCGTTGAAGAGATACCGAAAAAAGCCCCTTAGCCGTTCTTGCACCTTCGACCGGGTAAGAGAGGAAGGGTAGAGGTGTGCCCAAGTAGCGCGAAACTCGGTCAGGTCCGTAAGCCCGATCTCGTGCGGAAAGAATTTGCCTCGCTTATTCATGAAATCCGAGAAGCGGTCCAACTCCCGAACATGCTTTTTATAGACCGTAGGGTCCAGCCCTTGAGTCAGCTTGTCGCTCAAATAGAGTTCGATAGCTTTTTCAATTGTGGGTCGTGACGCCGCTTGCACAGCAATGGAGGGTAACGGTTGATTCGGGTCTGCAGCCTTGAATTGATCTTCCAACTTGCGCTTTGCCTTTTCCGCTTCCGCCCAGCTTCGGGTCTTGGCAGATACGGTCTGTTGTTTGCCGTTGTGGAAAAGCGAAGGCTCTTCCTGCATTGGCATCTTTTGTAAAAGCCGTCGCCTTTGTGCGGGCAGTCGGCAGGGTGCCGAACGAAGATCGTTACAAGCGGAGTTTCAGGAACGGAGACAACAGGCTTATATAGGCGTCTGCTCATTGCTGAGAACTATAACTAACACAAAAGTAAGGCAATTGTTCTAGCCTATCGTTATGTTGTTGATAATGCTGTTTTTTAAGTGGTGGACGCGGTAGGGATCGAACCTACGACCAGTCGATTAAGAGTCGAATGCTCACAATACACTAACGTCTGTATTTTCATTGATTTAAAATGGATTTACAGCACTTTCCGCCCGCACAGACGCACGCCGCAAGTGGTTCAATTTGTTCAGTAGATTTGGAGATGTCTATGGACGTTGGTCATGTTTTGGTCAGGTTTATTGGTTCTTCTGACCAGGTTGCCTAACTCGATAACGTCGAATATGAAGGGAAATGAAATTTGAGGGATACGGCTATCGCGATCCAATGTCTAGTGGCCTTCGAAAGGAATCGATAGCAAATTCGGATGGGTCGCAGGGCATGCAAAGTCACGAATTTGCTCATAAGTTCCTTTCGAGCGCTCGCTTGTAGCGTAGCTCAGACCCTCTGCCGTGACAGTTACGCTAACTGGTTGCATCTAAATGATTTCATGGGCGTTGATGGCTAACTACAGCACCCTTAAGCATTCAAAAACACTGGGAAAACCGCAGTTTCCGAATTTCAGCACCCTCGCCATGATCTAAATTGTTGAACGGTCTATCGTTTACGAAAGTCCCTTCTGCCTACAAGCCGATCTGCAAAACCAGCATCGGGCCGAATGGGTTGAGTCTAATCAGCGATCTGGCTTTTCGCATGGAGTTGCCCTTTCCGTAATGCCCGTTCCTTCATCATGACGAAGAAGACGGGAACCAGAATCAGAACGTGGATAGTGGAGGTAATCATGCCTCCGACGATAGGCGCAGCAATCGGCTTCATCACGTCGGAGCCGATGCCGGATTCCCAGAGAATCGGAACGAGACTGGCAAGCACAGCGCAGACGGTCATAAGCTTTGGCCGCAGACGATGAACAGCACCTTCAATGGCTGCGTCTTCAACGTCAGCATTCGTCAGTGTCTTACCAGATTGGAGTTTGTATTCGAGAGCTTCATGAAGATAGACGACCATCACGACACCGGTTTCTACCGCAATTCCAAAAAGTGCGATGTAACCGACAGCCACGGCGACGCTGAAGTTGTAGTGAAGAAACCATTGCAAGAGCAAACCTCCACTCATCGCATAGATGGTTGGAAAGATGAGAACAAGCGCTTCGGCAACCGAGTGAAAGACCAGATACAACAATAGGAAAATCACGAAGAATACCACCGGGAGAATCAGTTGCAGACGTTTTTTTGCGCGTAGTTCGAGTTCATATTCTCCCGACCATTGGAAAGTGTAATTTGCGGGCAAGGCGAGTTTGTTGTGAATCAGTTTGTCTGCCTGTGCAACGAAGCCACCGTAATCGGAGTTCTTGAGATCGATGTAGATGTATCCCGTCAGCGCACCGTCTTCATCCCGGATCATGGCAGGGCCATGCGTGAAGGAGACCTTCGCTACCTGTCCAAGCGGAATCTGAGCGCCGGATGGGGTGGCGATCAGTACCCCACGCATCTTGTCGACATTGTCGCGGAAGTCGCGCTGATAGCGGACATTGATGGGATAGCGTTCTCGGCCCTCGATGTTCTCCGCAATATTCTGTCCGCCGATACCAGATGAAACCGCTGTCTGAACATCCGCAATCGTTAGACCGTAACGCGCTGCCTCTTCCCGTTTGACTTCGACATTGACGTAGAAACCCTGGGCGACCTTTTCAGCAAAGACAGATCGCACCTGGGGCAGCCCTGAAAGAACAGTCTGAAGCTGCGAGGCAAGTTGCTGAATGCCATCCACATTTGGGCCCTGCACCTTCATGCCAAGCGGTGTCTTGATGCCGGTCAATTCCATATCGAGGCGGTTTTCGACCGGGCTTGTCCAGGTATTCGAGAGCCCCGGGAACTGGAGCTTATCATCCATCTGCTGAATGAGCTTCTCGTAGGTCATCCCGGTGGGCCATTGCTCCCGTGGTTTGAGCATGAGCGTGGTGTCGTACATGTCCAGCGGTGCATTGTCAGTTGCACTGTCTGATCTGCCGACCGCACCGAATACGCTGGCAACTTCCGGGAAGCCTCGAAGAACACGGTCCTGCTGCTGCAGGAGCACCTTTGCCTGTTCAATGGAGATGCCGGGAAGGGCAGTCGGCATATAGAGAGTTGAGCCTTCAAAGAGGGCCGGCATGAACTGGCTCCCCAAACGTGAAGCGAGTGGAAAGGTGACCAGCAGAAAGATCAGGTTGACCACAATCGTGAGCCAGCGGTGGTGTAAGCAAAAACGCAGGATAGGCAGGTAAATCGCCTGTGTGACGCGCGATATTGGATTGGCATTCCCCGGCTTGAGCTGCCCTCGAATCAGCATCACCATCAGGACCGGCACTAGGGTGATGGCGAGTATGGAGGAGGAGCCGACGGCAAGGGTCTTGGTCCATGCGAGCGGGCGGAACATGCGTCCTTCCTGCGCTTCGAGCAGGAAGACCGGCATAAAAGAAACGACGATGATAATCAGTGAAAAGAAGAGCGCCGGACCAACCTGCTTGGCCGAGTTGATAAGGATAGAGTGCCGCTCCGGTTCTGATACCGGACTGGCATCGTTTTCCTGTCGCTCTGACAAATGCCGGTAGCCATTTTCGACCATCACAATCGAGGCATCCACAAGCACTCCAACCGCCAGTGCGATGCCGCCCAGCGACATGATATTTGAACTCACTCCCAGCCAATACATCGGGATAAAAGACATCAAGACCGCGATGGGCAAGGCAAGAATCGCTATGAGCGCAGAGCGGAAATGAAACAGGAAGATGATGATTACCAGGCTGACGATAACTGCCTCTTCGAGCAGATCGCGCTGCAATGTTTTGATCGACGCATCGATCAAATCGGAACGATCATATCCCGTCATGATCTGGACGCCGGGTGGAAGTGACGGCGCTACCTTACGTAGCTTCTGCTTTACCCCATTGATGACGGTCAATGCGTTCATGCCCTGGCGCATGACGATGATCCCGCCGACTGTTTCCCCGTCTCCATGCCACTCGGCGACACCTTCGCGTATATCCGGGCCAAAGCTCACTGTTCCCAGATCGCGTATCAAGATAGGCGTCCCATTCTTGCTGCCGACGGCAACCGTAGCGAGATCGTCCAGTGAGCGCAGATAGCCGAGACCACGGATCATGTAATCCGCACCGCTCAAGTTAAGAACGCGACCGCCGACTTCATTCGTGCTCATCTTTACTTTGTCGATGACGGTAGAAAGCGGAATGCCGTAGGCAAGTAGCTTGTTGGGGTCGAGTTGTACCTGATATTGCTTGACGAAGCCACCGATGCTGGCTACCTCGGCAACTCCGGGCACGGTCTCCAGGGCATAGCGTAGATGCCAGTCCTGCAAGCTGCGCAGGTCGGCGAGACTGTGCTTGCCGCTCTTATCGACGATGGCATACTCATACACCCAACCTGCGCCCGTCGCATCAGGGCCGATCGAAGGATGCACGTTCTCCGGCAAGCGTCCGCTTATTTGTTGCAGGTATTCGATGACCCGCGAACGCGCCCAGTAGAGATCCGTGCCGTCCTCGAACACGACATAGACATAGGAGTCGCCAAGCATGGTCTGCGCGCGAACGGCTTTGACATGCGGGGCAGCCAGCAGACTGGTGACGATCGGATAAGTCACCTGGTCTTCGATGACATCGGGTGGCTCGCCTGCCCAGCCCGTATGAACGATCACTTGCACGTCCGAAATGTCCGGTAGTGCGTCTAGCGGCACATGCTGCAATGACCAGATACCGGCAAGTGTAAGCAGCAACACTCCGGTGAAGACGATAAAGCGATTGCGGGCGCAAACGTCAATAATTCTGGAAAGCATTACATGCCTCCTGTCGCGTTCACGCGCAATTGCTTGGTTGCGATCACCTGGCCGTTTTTCTGAGCGGAGACGGTCACCTGATATGTGCCGCCCGAGCTTAGCGAACCGCTTCCTTCATACATGCCGTTGCCTTTGTCAATGAGCTTGGTGCTTGTGTTCATTGCGGCCATTCCCATGGCCGGCATGCCGGCCATGTAGAACGTGACCGTAACATCAGCTCCGGTGACGGCCTTTCCATCTGCGCCTGAGAGTTTCACTCGAAAGACGTTGCTGCCCTTTTGTGGCGGATTGGGATCAGTGGTGAAGTCGATGTTTGCCTGTGCAGCAGCGGGTGTATTCGCTGTTGAAGAACTTCCCCCCGCCCCCGGCGCTGGTGGCACGAAGGAACCTGCCGCTGCCTGTAGTTGGCTTTCTGAGTCGATCAGGAAGCTAGCAGAAGTGACGATTGATTCGCGTGCCTTCAGTCCCTTGAGCACTACAAAGTCATCACCAACGCGGGGACCGATTGTGATCTCCTTTGGTTCAAGACTGCCGTTGCCATGATTGCGGAACACGAGTTGCCGCGCGCCGGATTGAAAAACAGCCGACGCCGGAACAACGAGCTGACGCCCCAGGTTTGTCTTTAGATCGACGTTCACAAACATACCCGGCTTCAGTTTGAGTCCCGGATTCGCCATTGCCAGTCGCACACGAACAGTGCGCGTCGCCATATCCACCTGTGGCAGGATCTCTTCGATCTGCCCGGAGAAGGCGCGGCCTGGATACGAATCGACGGAAATCTGCGCGGCATCGCCGGGTCTTATACGACCTATGTCGTCCTGGAATACTTGGGCATAGACCCAGACGCGCGACAGATCGGCGACGGTGTAGAGTTTGGTCGAAGGCTCGGCATACATATTTGGCAGAGCATTTCGCTCGGTAATGTATCCCTCAACCGGCGAGTTGATGGTGAGGTCCGTAACCGGTTTGCCACTTTCTTTCAGCTTTGCGATCTCACTTTCGGGTATATCCCACTGCTGGAGTCGCTGTTCTGCTGCGGTCGAAAGCGCGGCCGCTCCATCCGCAACACCATCGACAGTGCTTGCGCTCATAGTTTTCTGGTTCTGCCGCGCCAGCAGATACTCCTGTTGTGTCGCTACAAGGTCAGGGCTGTAGATGGTGAAGAGCGGCTCGCCTTTTCTCACATATTGATAGGTGGCATTGGCAAACACCTTGCGGATGTAGCCGGGAAAGCGCACCTGCACGTAGGAGACAAGACGCTCGTTGATGTCTACCGTGCCGGTCGCACGAATATCGTCACTCAGTTGTTTGTATTCGACCGTGCCAGTCTGCACGCCGATGCTCTGCATCCGCTCGGGTGTGAGTTGCACGGGAACGAGCGGAGCATCCGTCTTCATATCGGACATATCCATGGATGACTTTGGTTCATCCGCAACGGCAGGCGGCCCAGAGGCAACAGGCTGCATCTCCCCGGACATCGGCGTCTTCATAGCAGTTGGCTGTTTGCTCGCATGAGTGCGGTAGGCCCATATCCCTGCGACAACCGCCAAGATAGCGATCCAAACGAGTGAGGTTCTCAAAATATATTTGTTCATCGCAGTGTCGCTCCTGTCAGAGTTTCAAGGTGGGCCAAAGCAGCTTCGTGATCCGCGAGAGTCTGCGCGTATTCGAGCTTCAGACTCAAAAGGTCGGTGAAGTAAGAGAGAACGTGAATGAACGGCTCACGATTGGAGGCATAGGCGCTCAGTGTTGCCCGATAGGCTGCATCCGATTGTGGGACCAGTCCTTCCCGATATTCCTTCAATAGCTCTTCATCGCTGGTCGCTTTGACATACCCCGCCTGCACCTCTGCGAGTTGCTGTTGCAGGTGCGCATTGAGAGTCTGTTGTGATTCGGAACGCTTCTCGGTGGCAGCTGCAATCTCTGCATTCACCCGTGCCTTGCGCGGGAAACGTACATCGAAGGTGAACATGTAATAGTCCCGATACTTGCGGTCGGTGTTTTCGTAGAGATAGCCCACCTCGAAGTCCGGCTTCCCCTCACGGTTTGCGGACGCCACCTGCGCGTCCTGTTTTCGAATGGAGCTTGCATCGACCTGGATCTCAGGGTTCGTCTGCTTGACCATAGCCAGCAGTTCGTCGGAGGAGCGATTGAGCGGAGTTTCGATCAGGTCTTCCGTAACAATGTCGGGCGAGCCCTGGTCTCGACTAAGCAGCCCTTTGAGATGGGCCTGTATCTCTCCCATCTGCTGATGGTGCATCGTGATCTCTTTCAGGATCCTGGTTCGGTTCACCTGCGCCTGCAGGACATCCTGCTGCATCCCCTGGCCGACCTGATAGTGCGCCGTTGCATCCTGAATGAGTTGGTCAAGCACGGTTTCGTTTTGCCGGAGGATGCCAAGCGTCTGCTGCAGATAGGCCAATTGGAGATAGTCGGCCTTTACGGCGTCGGCAATGCTGGTCTTCGTGACTTCAACCTCGGCTTGCTTCGTGTCGGCATCGCGCTCGGCTACGGTCCGGCGCGCCCGCAGTTTCCCTGGATAGGGCATCTCCTGTGACGCTCCGACGCCGATGTAGACAAAATCGCTGTTGGTGTATCCAGCAAACGGCTTCGGACTGCCCACGCTGAACTGCTGGTAGGTGAATTTCGGGTCCGGCAATGTAGCCACCTGCGGCGCCATTTGCCGGGCAGCCCGCACGCCGTGATCGGCTGCTGAGATTTGTGGGTTGTTTGTCCCGGCCTCAGCTAAAAGCTGGGACAAGGGCGCGGGCGTACTCGCCACCGGCGTCTGCCCGAAGGCAGAAAATGCGGTGACCAGTACGAGCGTGGCGGTCAAAGAGACCATGCTCATACGGAAACTCCAATCTCAAATGCAGTTCAAGGCATTCGCCGAAACACGCAGACAGGCGTGCGCACTCGGTAAAAGTAGAGTGCGAGAGAGGAGCTGACTAGATTCTTAAGATGGAAATGGTCGCAGGTGGGGACTCTGGAGGAGAGTAGTCGGGGCGTTCGACCCACCCAGTGACAGTGGAGGCCGGATTCACCAGTTCAAAAGCAACCAACCAGATGACAGGGGCCACAACCGGGTGAAATGTCACCGCCTTCGTATCCAGCGCGTTATCGTGAACGCTCGGTAGGGTTTTTTGGCAGCAGCCATGCGACCCAGGCATGTTGTCCATCTGCCCGCATTGGTTCTTCATCATGCGGCAGCAGGCACGTTCTTCGGGGTTCATTTCCGTGCTGGAAACCACGCAGGCCATCGCCGGAGCCAGGCACGACACCAGCAGTAGGACCAGCACACCGAATTGCCGGAAAATACGCATCGCCATAATTAGACTACGTCTACCCAGACGTATTGAGCAAATGGCGATTCAGCACTCTTCCGCACCCGCAGGTTCCCCCGGGTCGTAGACATGTCTTTTCAAATGGGTGGTTTGTTTCAGCAGGTTGATCAGACCTGGGCCGTGCAACAGCAGAGGTTTCAGAGATCCTTCAATGAGTGCATTGGCCTGTTAGCAACAATGGACGGTCAGTTCACCCGAGCGGCGAGTCGGAACTAACTACGTAGGGCATCGCTTGAGAATTGAACTTTGAGCGCTATAGGAAAAGCAGACCCTAGTGAAAACCTTCCGCTATCGTCGGGGCCTGGCTCTGTAGATGAGTCAACCAGATATAAATCGAATCAGTTACCGCAAAATGCTCCAAGTAATAACGATGCTGACATCACTTAGTTGTTTGTTCGTCCTCTGTTGACAACAATGCTCCAAAGACCCGCCTCTCAAATTCGATAGGGTACAACATCTTCGCGTCGTAAGCCTTGAAGGAGGCAAAGCCGCCTTGATGTGTTCAGGGTTTCGGTTGAGGATTCGCGCCTCCGTACCCGCAAATTGCCCGTGATATCGGAGGCTAAATAGATGGCGGATTCGGTGAACCACTTCTCAATCGCCTTGGGGTAGTCCCGAAGCGGCTACGATCAACCACTTCTCCGTCTCTGTCGACGTTGCAGTAATGGCTCCCGACATCGCCAAGGCCGATGCCGATTCTGATATCAACCTTGCCTTGCCAGTGTGGGACTTCAGCAATGATCCTCGCGCCGAACTATAAGGTCACGCCCAGCACCTTCCAGCCCCTCGTTCGACTCGTTGATGAAGACGGGCAAGCTAACGCTTACGCATGGCAGCCGAGGGATTGGTTTTCTGCTGAAGACTCTCGCTACCGTAATTTCGCATACTCTGCCTTCGCTTCCTCAAAGATTGGAATGCCGGGATCGGCGTCTTTCCACAGGGTCAGAAAGTCCTTGTAGCCTGTGCCTGCCTTTTCCTTGTCGCCGGCGAGCACATAGGCCCGTCCTAGTTGTAGCTTTGCAAGCGCACCAATCGGGTCACTTATTACTATCCCGCGGGAATCGAGTATCTTTTTGAACTCGGCTACGGCCTTTTCTCCTTGACCAGAATCAAGGTAAGCTTGACCTCGCACATAGGCCGGATAGAAAGTGCCCGAGCCCAGAAGGATTTCGGAGCCTCCAGAAGAGACAATACCGCTCTCATACGGATCAGTCGTTTGGAGCAATTCTATGGCCCTTGCTGGCTCGCGGTGATTCAAAGCAAGGAGGGCTCTAAGCGTGGGCTCATAATTGAACCTAACCTTCGTGTCCTTTGGAAAGCGCCTCAGGATATCAGCCATCAGAGTTTGAGGTTGAGATGATTCGCCCGCTACAGCTAGTGCGAAGGCGATCCCATACTCAACATCGCGGCTATTGGAAAGTTGAAGTGCCGCCGTGGCCCTCTGCCGGACCATCGATGCGTTTCCGAATAAGGCTTCCCGCAAAGCGGAATCGGTTTCGTAAAACGCCGCGGTCT
>Ga0302227_10000773_pt1 | contig 25387 bp, 20 predicted proteins | sample II_Palsa_N1_1_FD_193525 | JGI IMG/M metagenome (GOLD analysis project Ga0302227, IMG submission 193525) | Peat permafrost microbial communities from Stordalen Mire near Abisko, Sweden - II_Palsa_N1_1 | ecosystem: Environmental > Terrestrial > Soil > Palsa > Peat permafrost | place: Sweden... | reverse complement strand
AGGCCGAAGTGGTCGAGTTGATCACGCGCTCGCCGCATCGGGTCGAGCCGCGCTGCCGGCATTTCGGCGAATGCAGCGGCTGTTCAATGCAGCATCTGGATGTCGAGTCGCAGATCGCCACCAAGCAACGCGTGTTGACCGAGAATTTCGAGCGTATCGGCAAGGTTACGCCACAAGTCTGGTTGCCACCGCTCACCGATCAGTCGTGGGGTTATCGCCGCAAGGGCCGGTTGTCCGTGCGCAACGTGGTGAAGAAGGGCCGCGTGCTGGTCGGCTTTCGTGAAGAGGCAAACTCCGCCTTTGTAGCGGATATCCAACAGTGCGAAGTCATGCATCCAGCGCTCGGCCCGAAGATCGGCCTGCTCGCTGATCTGCTCAACGGCATGGACGCGGCCAGCGATATTCCGCAGATCGAATTCGCCGCAGGCGACGACACGATGGCGCTGGTGTTTCGGCACATGCAGTCATTGAGCGAGTCCGATCTGGCCAAGCTCGCCGCGTTCGGTCAGCAACATGATCTGGCCATCTATCTGCAGCCCGGCGGCAACAATAGTGTGCATCCGCTGTGGCCAGAAAACCCGCGTCTGGCCTTCCGCATTCCCAGCGGCGATCAGGCAATCGATGACGCCGAGCTGGAATTTCAGCCACTCGATTTCGTGCAGGTCAATGCTGGCATGAACGTGCGGATGATGGCGCGCACGATGGAACTGCTCGATCCGCAGCCGACCGATCGCGTGCTCGACCTGTTTTGCGGACTCGGCAATTTCACCTTGCCAATCGCCCGTCGCGTAGCCGAAGTGGTTGGTGTGGAAGGCGAGCATGGGCTGGTCGAGCGCGCGGCACAAAATGCCGCGCGCAACGGCATCGGCAATGCGCGCTTCCAGGTGGCCAACCTGTTCGAGGATCAGCGCAGCGCCGACTGGGCGCGCCAGCCATGGGACAAGATGCTGCTCGATCCGCCGCGCGCCGGTGCCGACAAAGTGCTTGAATATCTGCCGCACAAGCAGACGCGCCGCATCGTCTATGTTTCGTGCCATCCGGCGTCGCTGGCACGCGACGCCGGCATCCTGGTGAACCAGCACGGCTTCACGTTGAGGTCCGCCGGTGTGATGGACATGTTTCCGCACACCTCGCATGTCGAATCCATCGCGCTGTTTGAGAGGTAGAGATGGGATTGGAGATAGAACGAAAATTCCTCCTGCGCGATGACGGCTGGCGTGCCAACATTTCGCGCAGCGAGACCATCGCGCAGGGTTATCTGGTCGGTGCACAGGCATTGCGCAACGGCAGCGCGCGCTCGTCGGTGCGCACGCGCATCGCCGGTGACCAGGCCTGGCTGAACATCAAGGCTGCGGTCGCCGGCATCTCGCGTGCAGAGTTCGAGTACGCCATCCCGCTGTCCGATGCTCAGGTGCTGCTGGCCACGTTGTGCGATGGCGTGCTGGAGAAGATCCGTCACCACGTACACGTCGGTGACGCGTTGTTCGAGGTCGATGAATTTCTCGGCGAAAACGAAGGTCTTGTCGTGGCGGAAATCGAACTGTCGGCAGTAGACGCTGCGTTTCCCAAGCCGGCCTGGCTGGGTGTGGAAGTGAGCGCGCTGACGCGCTACTACAACGTCAACCTGATCGCCCATCCTTACAAGCAATGGTCGCCCACCGAACGCGCCGCAGAGGACGTCCCATGCTGATGATCGGCGTCGCCGGCCTCGAGCTGGCCGAACACGAAAAGCCCTGGCTCACGGCGCCGGGCGTGATCGGCGTGCTGCTGTTCGCCCGCAACTACGCCGGCCGCGACCAGCTGGTGGCGCTGTGCGACGCGATCCGCGAGGTCGGTGGCGACGAGCTGCTGATCGCGGTCGATCAGGAAGGCGGCCCGGTGCAGCGCTTCCGCGACGGCTTTACCCGTTTGCCGGCGCTGGCCCGCATCGGCGAGGTCTACGATCGCGATCCCGCCGAAGCGGTGCGGCTGGCCGAGGAACACGCCTGGGTTATGGCCAGCGAGCTGCGCGCCAGCGGCGTGGATTTCAGTTTCGCACCGGTGGTCGACCTGGCGCGTGGCAATGCGGCCATCGGCCTGCGCTCGTTTCACGCCGACCCGATGATCACCGCCGAGCTGGCGCAGGCCTATGTGCGTGGCATGCATCTCGGTGGCATGGCGGCGGTGCTCAAGCACTTTCCCGGGCACGGCTCGGTTGCTGTCGATACGCACAAGGCGCAGGCGATTGATCCGCGCGATCTGGACACCATTCGCCGTGACGATCTGCTGCCGTTCGCCGAATGTATCGAGGCGAAAGTCGAAGCGGTGATGATGGCGCACGTCACCTATCCGGCCATCGATGAAAAACCCGCCGGCTATTCACGCGTGTGGATCGAGCAGATCCTGCGCGGTGAACTGGGTTTTGCCGGCGCGGTGATCAGCGACGACATCAGCATGGCCGCCGCCGGTGCTGCCGGAAGCGTGGGCGAGCGCGTGCGTGCTCATCTCGACGCGGGCTGCGATCTGGTGCTGGCCTGTTTCCCCGACGTGGTGGAGCAGGCGATCGCTGCCATGCAGAACCAGACAAGCTTACCCGCGGCCGCTGCATCGATGCCGCCACAGCTTGCGGCCCTGCGCGGTGCCATCGGCGCCAGCTGGGCTGGTCTTCTCAACAATCCGCAGCGCGACCGTTTCGTCGCGCGCATCACGGCGTTGAACGCCGATCGGGAAAACATATGACTACGCCCACACCTTCGCTCGCCGACGCGCTGATCGGCGCCGATCTGCTGCACGACCGCAGCGAGATCGACGCCGTCATCGCTGATATGGGTCACAAGATCGATACCGAGTTGAATGGCGAACGTGCCGTGTTTCTCACCGTCATGCATGGTGCGCTGATCTTCGCCGGTCAGCTCGCTTTGGCCATCCAGACCGATCTCGAATTCGATTATGTGCACGCCACGCGCTATCGCGGCGAAACCACCGGCAGCGAGCTGCACTGGTTGCGCGAGCCGCAGGTGTCGTTGATGGATCGCGTGGTGCTGCTGGTCGACGACATCCTCGACGAAGGCCATACGCTGAAAGCCGTGCGCGACGACTGCTACCAGCGCGGTGCAAAAAAAGTGTTGATTGTCAGCCTGTGCACCAAGCGGCACGACCGTTTGGCCGAAGGCATTACTGCTGATTTCCACGGCATCGAATTGCCCGATCGCTACGTGTTCGGCTTCGGCATGGATTATCACGAGCAGGGCCGCAATCTGCCGGCCATCTATGCGTTGAAGGAGGGCTGAGCATGAGCGCGATCGACCTTGCCGTCATCGGCGGCAGCGGCCTGTACAAGTTTCCCGGTCTGGAAAACACCGCACGGCATACGGTGGATACACCGTACGGCCCAGCTTCTGGCGACGTGGTGATCGGCGATTTCGCGGGCAAGCGGGTGGCCTTTCTGGCTCGTCACGGCGAAAGCCACAGCCTGCCACCGCACCGGGTGAATTACCGCGCCAACCTGTGGGCATTGCACAGCCTGGGCGCGCGCCGGGTCATCGGCGTCAACGCGGTCGGCGGTATCCGTGCCGACATGGGCCCGCGCGTGATCGTCGTGCCCGATCAGGTCATCGATTACACGCACGGCCGCTACACCAGCTTCTGCGACGTCGAAGGCGCCGAGGTGAAGCACATCGATTTCAGCGAGCCGTATACCGAGTCGTTGCGACAGACCTTGCTGGCCGCGGCGAGCAAGGCTGGCATCACCGTGATTGCGGGCGGCTGCTACGGCGCCACCCAAGGCCCACGGTTGGAAACCCGCGCCGAGATCGCGCGCATGAAACGCGACGGTTGCGACCTGGTCGGCATGACCGGCATGCCCGAAGCCTCATTGGCACGAGAGCTGGCATTGGATTACGCGTGCCTGGCGCTGGTGGCCAACTTTGCCGCCGGCTGCGGCGATGAAGCGGAAATCAGCATCGACGAAATTTTTGCGCACCTCGCGGCGGCAACGGCGGAGGTGCCGCGCATTCTTGCGGCGTTGCTGAAAAACTGAGGGCGCCGTCACGACCTAAGGTTATTTCCTAGGCTTTGGATATTGCGCTGGTACCGGACATGTTGATATTTTTCGTGGCGTCGGGGCGGCGAACCAGGGGAGATAGGGTGGTTCTGCACGTGCCTGGCACACCCAATCCAAGTTCAGAGGTTCACGCAATGCGTTTCGGTACGGTCAAGTGGTTCAACGATGCCAAGGGTTTCGGTTTCATCGCGCCTGAGGACGGTGGGGATGACGTTTTCGTCCATTTTTCGGCCATCAATACCAAGGGCTTTCGCAGCCTGCAGGAAGGCCAGCGTGTGCAGTTCGAAGTGACCCAGGGCCCGAAGGGTGCGCAGGCTTCCGCCGTCGAGGCGGCCGCTGCCTGATCCATCGCCTGCGTTGTGACGACTCAAGGAACCCCGCACACTGTGCGGGGTTTTTTATTTTCCGCAGAGGGAACACGGCATGACCGATCGCAGAAATTTCCTGAAGGCTTCGCTGCTTGGTGCCTCCGCCTCGGCGCTGGCGTGGGCTGGCAAGCTGGCCGCGAAACAAGAAGCTGTATCGCAGCCATTCTCTGGCGCGCGCGTGGTGTCGACCTGGGATTTCGGCGTGGCGGCAAATCAGGCCGCGTGGACGGTATTGGGCAAGGGCGGTCATGCGCTCGATGCGGTTGAAACCGGCGTGCAGGTGCCCGAATCCGATCTGAAAAACCACAGCGTCGGCAAGGCTGGTTATCCGGATCGCGATGGCCACGTCACGCTGGACGCCAGCATCATGGATGCTGACGGCAACTGCGGTGCGGTCGCTGCGCTCGAACATATCGAGCATCCCATTTGCGTGGCGCGCCTGGTGATGGATCGCACGCCGCATGTGCTGCTGGTCGGCGAGGGCGCGCTGCAGTTTGCGCTGGCGCAAGGCTTCAAGAAGCAGGAACTGCTGACGCCCGAATCGGACGAGGCCTGGCACGAGTGGCTGAAGACCGCGCACTACCAGCCCTCGATCAACAGCGAAGTGCGCGACTATGGCGCCGCTGATAAAAGCACCGGCATGCCCGGTGGCGCCGGCAACCACGACACCATCGGCATGCTTGCCATCGATGCGCAGGGTCGCTTGGCCGGCGCCTGCACCACCAGCGGCATGGCCTGGAAAATGCGCGGCCGCGTCGGCGACAGCCCGATCATCGGCGCCGGCCTGTACGTGGATGGCGAAGTTGGCGCGGCCACCTCCACCGGTGTCGGCGAAGAGGTGATCCGCAACGCCGGCAGCTTCCTCGTTGTCGAACTGATGCGTCAGGGACACTCGCCGCAGGAGGCGTGCAAGGAAGCGGTGATGCGCATCATCCGCCGCCGACCGACACAGACGAAAGAGCTGCAGGTCGGCTTTCTCGCCATGAACAAACACGGCGAAGTTGGTGCCTGGGCGATCCAGCACGGCTTCTCCTACGCCATCTGCGATGCGAAAAAACAGGACGGCCTGATTCCGTCGCAAAGCGTTTACACCACGAGCTTTTCGTGATCCTGGAAATCGCGGCCAACTCCGTCGCCTCCGCGCTGGCTGCGCAGCAGGGCGGAGCAGGGCGTGTCGAGTTGTGCACGGCGCTGGAGCTGGGCGGCCTCACGCCTTCATACGCGCAGATCGCGATGGCGCGCGAAAAATTGACTATTCCGCTCTACGTCCTGATCCGCCCGCGCGCCGGCGACTTTCTCTACAACGATCTCGAATTCGAAACCATGCTTCGCGATATCGAGGCGTGCGCAAAAGCCGGTTGCGATGGGGTCGTACTTGGCGTGCTCGATGCCGACGGCCGCGTCGACAGGCCACGCTGCCGTTCGCTGATCTCCGCAGCGGGCAACATGGGCGTGACCTTCCACCGCGCCTTCGACCTCGCCCGCGATCCGCTCACGGCATTGGAAGACGTCATCGCACTCGGCTGCGAGCGCGTGCTGACGTCGGGTGCGCAGGCTAGTGCGATCGAGGGAGCGGAGTTGATTCGTCAGCTGGTCGAGCTGGCGGCCGGGCGTATAGTCGTGATGCCGGGGGCAGGGGTGGTTGCGGGGAATTTAGATAAGCTGCGTGAGTTGACGTGTGCTCGGGAATTTCATGCTTCGGCGAAACAGCAATACCCTTCCAACATGCAGTGGCAGCGACCGTTAGTGACAGATATGCAGGGCGGTGAGTTGCGCAGTGATGTGGAGCAGATACGAATAATTATTGCGGTATTGAGTGGATCGTCGGTTTGATGGTCTAAAAGTTTATTGGCTGTATTCGCAACAGTGTTGTTTAAGAGAGATGTGTCAACAGTCGTGCTAAACCATTAGGGGGAAATTATGAAGGGGATGTGCAAGATCATCGCAGGGGTTCTTTTGGTCATTACGCTCGCAAGCTGCGCCACGGCTTATCAGAAGTCGGGCCTTACAGGCGGGTATGGTGAAACCAAGATCGATAACGGTCACTACGTCGTTTATTTCAATGGAAATGGTTACACGAACAAGGATCGCGTCTGGTATTTCTGGGTGTATCGCTGCGCGCAGCTGACCATGGAAAAGGGCTTTGCCTATTTTTCGATTGAGCCCATTCAAAGCAATATGAATAAGACGGGGTTTATCCCTGAGCAGGTTGATCATCTCTACGATGCGGTGCTCGATGGTGATGCTGACGGGCATGTCATAAATGTATCTCACGGTGGAGGCGGCGGGTATAGGTCTATAAATATACCGGGCGCCACGATTGTTACTTGGCATTCGAGGGCGATCGTCGCTATGTACAACGATGTGATACCCCAAAGAACGGTGGTATGGCGCGCGCAATCGGTGCTCGACATGCTTGCCGAATACATAAAAGCAAATGGATCATCCACGCCGCCTCTGCGGACCGCGATAATGGAGCAATCCGCTTATGCAGTTGGGCCCGACAGGCAAGTCGTCAACATCCACCAATACCTTCTGGCACATCCTGCCGGATCGCCCATTGCCGCTGATCCGAATGCTTCGCAACAAAGCGTCGTGTCGTCTGCTGTGCCATCCGAAACTCCCGTGGCAACGCCTGCAATTTCTCCTCCGGTCGCTCCTTCCGCTACGGCTTCGATGGCCCAAACCGTTGCAAATCAATTGGGCTGCAGTACGGTCCAAGCCAGCGGAGACTTACGCTTTGTGGCGTCTTGTGGCTCGTACAGCGTATTGATCGGCTGCGATGGCAGTCAGTGTCGCCCTCTACATACCGTTAAAAACACTGGCGACGAATAGACACCATTCACGAGAAAAATCTACATATCTTGGCGGTAAAGCCATGCAGTCAAAGTCGCTTTCTCTGCAAAGGGTGAAACACTTTTGATCAAGCGACTTGGATGGGAGTTTCTTTCCGTTAGTGCTGCTCAAGGGGGTATGCATGAAAGTGGTTGTTGTTGTTTTATTTGCATTGGTTGGTATCGTCGAACCGATGGTTCAGGCGAGTGCGCAGCAAAATTCAGGCGCATCGAGTGCTGTTCAATGCACTACCGAAATGAGTAAAGAAGAATGTGAAGTTTCTCAGTTCGACGCGCTGCTCAATAAGGCGGACCAAGCGTCTGCAACTAAAGATGCTGCAGACACCGGACCGCCAAACGATCCAGTACAAAGGTATATGTTGGCCATACAACATGCAGTAATGAAAAATTGGCTGTGTCCAGACTTCTTACCGAATGCAGAGTGCAAAGTCCAGGTCGTGCAATTGCCTGGTGGCGACATATTGAGCGCTACCGTTGATTCCAGCTGTCCCTATACCGAAGTTGCACGCCAATCGGTAGTAAATGCGGTACTACGAACTAAGACACTGCCTTACAAGGGTTTCGAGAACGTCTTCCAGCGAAGCATCACTCTGGTCTTTATCCCGTGGCAGTCTGACGAAGCTCGCGCTGGCCTGCCATCTGTCCCTGGCGCATCTCCTCAAACTTTTGGGAGTAGGCCGGCGGGCATCGACACAGATTATCGTATCGCCCATCCAGTGAACTATCCGCCGGAAGCCGTCAGCAAGCATCATGAAGGGCGAGTCGACGTGCTGGTATTAGTTGGCGCCGAAGGTCAGGTGATCAACGCTCAATTGCGTCGGTCGAGCGGTTTTGGGGAGCTAGATATGGCGGCGCTTGATGCAGCTAAATCGTGGCGATACACCGCGTCGTATCAGGGCATGGCGCCTGTACCAAGCTACGCGGATGTGCCTGTGGTGTTTTCGTTGAGCAAGCCGGTTTCCTCCTTTCCTAATGGCTGGAAGTTGACCTGTCACAACTCCGACCACACGATTAATGATAGTCGGATCGCAGCTCCCGACTGCACGGTAAGCGATGATCTACTCGGCGCATCGGACGGCACCTTTATTCATTCTGGCTCGACCCATGCCTGGCGTCTGATTGGTCGTTATATGGCTTACGACCTATATGCCGATGAAGGCAGCGCCATGCATATTGGCACCACAGTGGGACTGTGGACGAAGATGATGTTTCGAACACTCCAATCGACAGTGACTGACAAGACCCGTTTCCAGATATCCATCCAACAGGGAACCTACGACTGCCAGGCCGAGAGCTTCATGTATGGCATGGCATGGCGATATGACAGCTTCGGTCATCCCGTATCTATCGGTCCGTCTGGAATACCCTCCAAATTTGTTGAGCCACAGTTGACCGGGTTGTTCACGCCACTATGCGAGTCTGAAAGACATGGGGGCGCATAGAAAATTCTGCTGCGCTAAATGCCGCGTACTGGCTTGATCCGATGTCGGGCCAAGGCTGGAAAAGCAACTAGCGCTTTAGATTCTTTTTGGCCCCAAGCTCGCAACGAAATCTGCTCGACTGGAATATGTGGCGAGTATCAGACTGCGATCTGAAACCTACGTGGCGTCAGACGGCGAGCCATGATGGATCCTTGTGGGATTAGTGTCCGAAAATTCGAAGTATCTGAATTGCCCGTTTATCGGGATCTGCGGTTGTCGGCGCTCTAAGAATCGCCCGATGCTTTTGGAGGCACTCTTGTTGCAGAGCAATCGGCAACATAAAAGGGATGGGCTTCGCGACTTCAGGCGGGATGCAATTCGAGGCTAGATCTGCCATTGACCAGGTACGTTGGCACAAGTGCCGCTGGTTTGGCGTGGGGTAAAGTCGGTAGCTCCGACAACACAATTGTCCACCTGTATCAAATGTGGGTGGCGCCAAAATCCCGAGGCCGCGGGTTGGCGCGTCTTCTGTTACGAATGGTCGTTGCATTGGCGGCATCGCTGCAAGCTTGCTCAGTACAGCTTGGGGTAGTCTGCGGGTACTCACCAGCTGTGCGTTTGTATGTCGGCGAAGGTTTCGTCCCGATCGGGCAAATCGCACCATTGCGCCCGGTTCCACGCTAGTGGTCCAAAGCATGCAGTCTCAAATTTCCCATGCCGCCGTCTGAATGGTTCGATCACATACAGAATGGTCCATGACACTTTCCTCCACAATATTGGGGCGAGTGAGTTTCATGCGTCGGCGAAGCGGCAGCACACGTCGGGCATGCGGTGGCAGTCGGCGTTGCTGACGGATATGCAGGGCGGCGAGTTGCAGAGCGAAGTCGAACAAATACGAAGCATCATCGCTGAGCCATTTTAGGCCCGAGGTGCAACACCAGTTATTGTTTAGAGCGTTAGACCAAGCACTGCCGGTTATCGGATGACGTCACAGGGGGAGCGTTATGTGGGGGTATTACGCTGTGTTGGCGTTGCGAAGCAGCGCACGAAGCAAGGCTTTGACGGCGCTCGTGATCGTGTTGCTGGCTATTGGGGTATCGGCCTGCATGGTGTCCTATGCGGTGGTCCGTGCGACCACGAGCGACCCACTTCCCGCCAGGTCTTCCCATCTTTACGTGCCGCAGATCGACAATGTGGGTCCGTCCTATAACGTTCAGGGCGAACCCGTCGAGACGCTGAGCTACATCGATGCCACAGCGCTGTGGCGGGCGCGCAAGGTAAGCCGGCTAACCTTGCTCTATGCCACAACCTGGCAAGTGGAATCGGATAACCCATTGGTTCCAGCCTTGTCAAAAGGTGGCGATGCGGTGACCGCCGATTTCTTTTCGATGTTTGCTGTGCCGTTTCGTTATGGAAGCGCGTGGACAGCGGATGACGACGCGCACGACGCCACGGTGGCTGTCATCAGTCGGCATTTGAACGCCACGCTGTTCGGTGGAAAAAACAGCGTCGGGCAGGAGATCCGGCTGGACGGCCAACTCTTCCGCATTGGCGGAGTGCTGGCGGAGTGGAACCCGAGACCGCGCTTTTTTGATGCCGGCAGTCACGGAACCGTTTATGCATACGATGACGCGGGGGATATCTACATCCCATTCACCCGCGCGACCGATATGAAAAAAGACAGCAAATTCTCTTTTTGCCCGACGGCGTCACGGCTATCGGATACGTCCCACTGGGCTGCCTACCTGCATAGCGAATGTGACCGGATCGATGCCTGGGTGGAGCTTGCGACACCCGCCGAAGAGGATCGCTACCGCGAATACTTGCGCAACTATGCCGGCGAGCAGCAGCGCCTAGGGCGCTTCGCTTGGCCACCTAACATACGTCTGCGCAATCTGACGGACTGGATAGCGTATCTCGACGCGACTCCGACAGCATCCACCCTGTCGATGCTGGTCTCTGCCAGCTTTCTACTAATTGTCCTGGTGAATGTCGTGGGGCTCATGCTGGCCCGATTCATGCGACGCGCACCGGAAATCGGCGTACGCCGCGCCCTGGGTGCTTCGCGAGCGGCCATCTACAAACAGTTCCTGATCGAAGCGGCCACCATGGGTTTCTTCGGTGGACTGCTCGGCGTGATGCTGACGCTGCTTGGCGTCTGGGGTGCGGGGGGTCTTTTCGAGCCGAACATTGCGCGCCTCGTGCATGTGGATACTTTATTGATAGCGTTGACTGTGCTGCTGGCTGTGATTGCCACATTGGCTTCCGCCCTGTATCCGACCTGGCGGGCGGCGCAAATCCAGCCCGCCCTGCAAATCAAGATCCATTGAGGTTTCCGTCATGGCGCTAACCAGAACATTCATGCAGTTGCGCCCTATCGTTGCTGCACTGGGTCGGCACAAGGTGGCGACCCTGCTTATCGTCCTGCAGGTGGCGCTGACGCTGGCCGTGGCATCCAACGCGCTGTTTATCGTGGCCACCAGCGTCATCCACCTGTCTCGCCCGACCAGCACGGACGAAGCGCATCTCTTCGTCATCCGAAATGGGTGGAAGCTGGGTCAGAGCGCCGGAGAGATCGATGCAAACATTCGCGCTGACCTGGATACCCTGCGACACGTATCGGGCGTGCGTGATGCGTATTCCAGTCAGGGTTTTCCGCTCGGGGGATACAACGCCCACATCATTGTGCACCCGAAAATCAAGCCAGATGAGAAGGCGCCCGGACAATTGGCCACGTTCTTCGCTGCCGACGAGCACACCATCAATACGCTGGGCATATCACTCGTGGCCGGGCGGAATTTTCGTCCCGACGAAATCACCGCCATCGGGCCCGACGACAAGATGGCACCCGCCGGTGTGATCGTCACTCGCAGTCTTGCCGACAAACTGTTTCCTGATGGCTCGGCCCTGGGCAAGACGATTTACCTGTCAGATGGCCCAGCCGCAATCACCGGCATCCTGGCCAGCCTGCAGGGCCCGCTCAAAAATTCGCGCGCGATCGATGGATTTACGGTGCTGGTTCCGACGCACTATATCGATCCAGCGGGCATCGCCTATCTGGTGCGGACCGATTCCAACGCCATGACAACGGTGATCGCCGCAACGCTGAAAGCGCTGCAAGAACGTAGTAGCGCACGCATCATCGATCCTAACGCAGGGGTGATTACGATGACCCAGGTCCGTGCGCATGCTTACGCCGGTGATCATAGTGTGGCCGTGCTGATGAGCGTCCTCAGCGGACTGCTACTGCTGGCGACCGCGGCCGGCATCGTCGGGCTGAGCAGTTTCTGGGTCAGCCAGCGACGCCGACAAATCGGCATCCGTCGCTCGCTCGGCGCAACGACAAACGACATCCTTGGCTACTTCCATTCCGAAAATTTCCTGATCGTCAGCGGCGGTATCGCTCTCGGCGCGCTGCTTGCGATACTCGCAAATCTCGGCCTGATGCGTATCTATGAATTGCCACACATGCCGCTATACGTGCCACTACTGGGGGCGCTGCTGCTGTGGCTGCTCGGTCAACTGGCCGTATGGGGACCGGCACGATATGCCGCCAAGGTGCCGCCCGTGGTTGCGATTCGCGCAGAGTGAATCGAATCGCGCAAGTTGCGTCGCTGGTTCCATTGGCATGGACGGGAAAGACATCAGATACCGAGTGATTAGTGCGTCGTCGCTCGCGACCGCTTGACTCTGGACCTAGATCAAGGGTCTAGACTTGATGCATGAATACAGCCAGCGTGAATCTCACCATCGGTGCCGTCGCCAAGCGCGTCGGTGTAGCGATCGATACCATCCGCTATTACGAGCGGCAAGGGCTGCTGCCGGAGCCGCAGCGGCGCGCGTCGGGTTATCGCAGTTATGGCGAAAGCAGCATCGTTCAGTTGCACTTTATCCGCCGCGCCAAGGCGCTGGGTTTCAGCCTGGACGAGATCCGCGATTTGTTGGCGCTGTCGGTGGATCGCCAGCGTGGCGTGAAGGCGGTAAAGCAGCGAGCCAAGACACGGCTGGCCGCGATCGATGCGCGGATGGCCGAGTTGCAACGCGTACGTGACGGGCTGGCGCAGCTGGTGGAATCCTGCCCCGGTCATGGTGCACTTGAGCATTGTCCGATCTTGCGCGCCTTGACTGACACGGTGCACGCATGAGCGGCTGCTGTGGTGCGGATGACTCGGGCAATGCGCTTGTCCATGGGGTCGATCCGGTTTGTGGCATGACGGTCAAGTCGACCTCGCCACATCGCAGCGAACATGGCGGTGAAACCTGGTACTTCTGTTGCGGTGGCTGCAAGGGCAAGTTTGATGCTGCGCCCGCACAGTATCTTTCCAATGGTCAGCCATCAGCATCGCAGTCCGCTTCGGTAGGGCGTGGCGCGACGGTGGCGCTGGCGTTGCCGGTCACCTCGGAGCATGCACCACTAGTGTTCGGTCAGGCGCATCAGCCACTTGCAGATCAGCCGCAGAACAGCAAGGACCCGGTATGCGGCATGACGGTCGATCCGTTGACTGCCGCCCATCACGCCGAACACGAGGGTGTGGGTTACTCCTTCTGCGCGGCACGTTGTTGCGAGAAGTTTATCGCCGATCCATCGCTGTATCTGACCGGCAAAAAACCGCTATCCGTGGTTGTCCCGGGAGCGCTGTATACCTGCCCGATGCATCCGGAGGTACAGCAATCCGGGCCCGGCGATTGCCCGCAATGCGGTATGGCGCTGGAGCCGATGATGCCGAGCGCGGATGACGAGGATGATGGTGAACTGCGCGCGTTGCGTTCACGGCTCGCGACTCTGCTGGTGCTGACGATACCGGTGTTTCTGATCGCCATGTGGCCGCATGCGGCTGGCTCGCTTGGGTCGCCTGCCTGGCCGCATGTTCTGGCCTGGATCGAAGCCGCATTGGCCAGCGTGGTGGTGGTGTGGGGTGGTGCGCCATTTTTTCGTCGTGGCTGGAAGTCTCTGTGGCCGTGGCGGCCGAATATGTACACCTTGATCGCTTTGGGCACGGGCGTGGCCTGGGCTTACAGCGTGCTCGCCTTGCTGTTGCCTGGCGTTTTCCCCGCCGGCTTTCGCGACGCACAGGGACAAGTTGGCGGGTATTTTGAATCGGCGGCGGTGATCGTGACGCTGGTGACCCTGGGCGATTTTCTCGAATTACGCGCGCGCCGTCGCAGCGGGGCAGCGTTGAAGGCCTTGCTCGGCCTGCGGCCGAAGAGCGCGCATCGTCTGGCGCCGGATGGCAGCGAGGCGGAAGTGCCGCTGGAGCACATCGTGGTCGGTGATCGTTTGCGCGTGCGTCCTGGCGAGAAACTGCCGGTCGACGGTGTAGTGATAGACGGCCAAAGCCATGTTGATGAGGCGATGCTCACCGGTGAGCCGATGCCGCGGGCCAAGTCGATCGGCGACGCGGTCACGGCTGGCACCATCAATGGAGAGGGTGCGCTGATACTGCGCGCGCAAAAAGTGGGCGGCGATACGCTGCTGGCGCAGATCGTGGCGCTGGTCGCCAAAGCCCAGCGCAGTCGCGCACCGCTGCAGCGTATTGCCGATCGTGTCGCCGGCTGGTTTGTTCCGGCGGTGACGATGTGCGCCGTGCTCGCCTTTGCCGGTTGGGCCTGGTTCGGTCCCGAGCCTCGGCTGGCGCATGCGCTGGTCGCCGCGGTATCCGTCTTGATTATCGCCTGTCCATGCGCGCTGGGCCTGGCAACGCCGATCTCCATCATGGTGGCTACCGGCCGCGCCGCGGCGCTTGGCGTGTTGTTTCGCGATGCGGCGGCAATCGAATCCTTGCGTGATGTCGACACGCTGGTGCTGGATAAAACCGGCACGGTGACCGAGGGCAGGCCGATGTTGCAGGGCGTGTTTTCGCTGGGCGAACTTTCCACGGATCGTTTGCTGCTGATCGCCGCCGCACTGGAGCAATCCAGCGAGCATCCGCTGGCACGGGCCATTGTCAGTGCAGCGCTCGAACGGCAGCCGGTACTTGCCGAGGTTTCTGCTTTTCGCAACCTCGTCGGCCGCGGCGTAGAAGGGCAGGTCGATGGGTTCAGCGCAAGGCTGGGCCAGATCGGCCTGATGCAGGAGGCTGGTATAGCGGTTGGCCAGTCGGTGCTTGATCAAGCCGATGCGCTGCGTCGCGGCGGGGCGACGGTGGTGTTTCTCGCGCTGGATAATCAGCTGGCCGGCTTGCTGGCGGTCGCCGATCGGATCAAGCCCGACGCGTCAGCAACGCTGGCCCGTCTGCGCCACGAAGGTTTGCGGTTGGTGATGGCGACAGGCGACAACGTGACGACAGCGTGTGCGGTGGCTGAGCAACTCGGGCTGGACGAGGTCCATGCCGGGCTATCACCGGCGGGCAAGCGCGACCTGATCGAGCAACTGCAGCGCGAAGGTGGTCGGGTGGCCATGGCGGGTGACGGGATCAATGATGCCGCCGCCTTGGCACAGGCAGACGTTGGTATCGCGATGGGTGGCGGCACCGACGTGGCGATGGAGGCCGCCCAGCTCACCTTGATTCACGGTGATCTGGCGGCGTTGGCACGTGCGCGATCATTGTCCTGTGCCACGGTGCGGAATATTCACCAGAACCTGTTCTTTGCCTTCGTCTACAACGCGATCGGGGTGCCATTGGCGGCCGGCGTGTTGTATCCGTTGTTCGGCATCACGCTGTCACCGATGGTCGCCGCGCTGGCCATGAGCTTGTCATCAGTGTCGGTCGTCAGCAATGCGCTGCGCCTGCGCCATGTCAGCCTGTGAAGGCGGGCGTGCGGCTGACGGTTGATGTGCCATCTGTCGACGTCAGCTTCATCTATTTCGAGCAGTGAGTCTGGTGCCGTTGAATTGAAATTGGTCTGCCACCGCATACGAAACAAGACCCAACATGGTCGGGCCTTGTTTCGTTAGCCAGGGCAGCCTCAGCCGCCGTTTTTCTTCAACCATGCATCGATGGCCGGCAGGCGTTTTTCGCGGATCATCATGCGATAGCGAATGCCGGCGACGACGGTGTCGGCGACGCGGCGTGAGCCAGCGGCGATGTGTGCCTTGGAGTACGCCTCGATTTTGCTGATCATGGCCGGATCCACCGAGGCGTTACCCAGTCCCGGGTAATAGCGGCTGCTGGAAGTGGAGTCGACCAGTTTGTCGACCTGGTCGCGATGGGCCACGGCGAAGTCGAAGGCCAGATCCGGGTGGCGACGCGAGACGCCGGAGATCATGCCGGCGCTGGTGGTGGCGCCGGGTTCGGGTGTGAGAGCGAGATCCAGCGCGCGCTGGGCCAGCGCATCGTCTTCGCTGGTCGACAGCAGGCCGTAAAGTTCGTCCTTGATCAGCGGCGTGGTCTCGGCCTTGGCCTGGGCGTGCAGCTTGTTCCAGGTGGCGGCATCCGCGTGGCTGGCCACGACGTAGAGGATGGACTTGCGCAGCTCGGATGGCATGGTGTCCGGGTGGGCGTAATACTCGCGCGCCTTGGCGATCACATCCTGATCCCCCAGCTGCGAAAGCGTGGCGATCAGGTCGGTGCGCAAGATCTTGGTCGGGCCGCTTTCATCGGCTTTCGGCGTCCAGCCGACGCGGGCGAAAGCGGGTGACAAGCGTGCGATGGCGAACTTGCGCAGCACGGCCTGACGCGCGGCGTAGCCTTTGTAGTAGTTGTCGAGAGCGGCAAAGGTGCCAGCGACTTCTTCCCACATTTCCGGGCTGGCGTCGGGGGCCACGTACTGGTCCAGGTCCAGGACGTCGGATGCCGGCTGCAGGCCGGCCATGCCGAGCGACCAGGTATCGTTCATCAGGCCCAGCTCGTCGATCTCGGGCAACTTGGTGAACGATTCGCTCAGCGCCTTGAACGCCGTTGGCGTGTACAGCGTGCGGTAGTAACCGCTCTGGCCGGCGTTGACTACGATCGGGCCACAGCCCGGCACGCTGATGCTGCCGTGGCCGTCGACCAACGTGCTGACTATCGCGCCGCCAAGCGACTGCGCGATCACCGGCACATGCCAGCGCAGCGGCGTCTTGTCGGGGCGATCGCGGGTGAACTCGCCCTGCGTCAGGTTGACCGTGGTCGTGCCCGACTGGCAGCTGGCCGCTTCCACTTTGATCAGCGGAATGCCGGGCTGGAGGGTGAAGTCGTGCGCGATCGCGGTGATCGGCTTGTTGCCTTGCGCGTCCATCGCCTTCCACAAATCGTCGGACACCGTGTTGCCGTAAGCGTGCGCCTTGATATAGCGCTGCACGCCGGCGCGCCAGGCGTCTTCGCCCACGTAGCCTTCGAGCATGCCGATGACGGCCTCACCCTTGGAATAGGTGATGGTGTCGAAGGCCTGGCTGGCCTGCTCGACAGTGGCGATGTTTTGCACGATGGGATGCGTGGTAGCGACTGCATCGACGCTCATGGCGCCTTCGCGCACGCCTACGGCGTACAGGTGGGTGTGCCACTCCGGATGCAGCTTCTCGGTGGTGCGGCTGGCCATCCACGAGGCAAAGCCTTCGTTGAGCCAGAGGTTGTCCCACCAGCGCATGGTGACCAGATCACCAAACCACTGATGCGCCATTTCATGGGCAGCGGTATTGAACACTTCCTGCTTGTCGGTCTGCGTGGCGATGGCTGGATTCAGCAGCAGGCCGTACTCGAAGGTAAATATCGCGCCCCAGTTTTCCATCGCGCTGAAGAACTGGCTCTGTCCAGGCGCCGCGATATTGTCCAGCTTGGGCAGCGGGTAGGGCACGCCGAAATACTGGTTGTACTCGTGCAGCACGTCCTTCGCTGACTTCAAGGCAAAGTCGGCCTGATCAACTGAGCCCTTCTGCGCGATCACGCCAATCTCGGTCCCATCGGAAACGGTGGTGGCGCGATCGAACTGGCCAGTGCCGAAAAACAGCAGATAGGTGGACATCTTCGGCGAAGGCTGAAACGTCACATGGCTCAAGCCGTTGGCCAGCTTGGTGGTCGAAGCCGCGGGCATGTTGCTCACGGCCATCTGGTCCGACGGTACGGTCACATCGAGGTTGAAGGTGGCCTTGTAAGCCGGTTCGTCCCACGAGGGAATGAAGCGGCGCGCGTCGGAGTTCTCGAACTGCGTATAGAGCGCGCGCTGCTTGCCGGCCTTGGTGTCGTAGTCCAGCGCAAACAGGCCGTTGGCCTGGGTGCCAACCTTGCCGGTGTAGGTCATCGCCAGTTTGTAGCTGCCGGTGGCTAGCGGCTTGGCGAAGGTGAACGTCGCCGTCTGGGCGTCGGCATCGATGCTTACCTTCAGGGTCGCCACCGGCTTGCCGTCGACCGACGTCAGAGTCACTTTCGAGAACGCCATATCCTCTGCATTGAGGGTGATGCTGGCGGTCGGCTGCTGCACGTCGATGGTGACGGTGACCTGACCATCGAAGTTCATCGCCGCCGCGTGCGGCACGATCGACACGTCGTAATGGCTCGGCACCACGTCGCGTGGCAGCTGGGTCGGTGCCAGCGCCGATGCGTCGGCGGCCGCCGTGATGGGAGCTGCGATGCTGCTAAGGCTGGCACCGGTCAGGGCCAGGGCAATACCCGATACCAGCAACCGGCGCATATAAAGTGTCCGCATGACGATCTGCTCCCCAAAACCCCCGATGCTGGAGGGGATGCGTTCCGGCGGACACTGCCGAAAGTCATGCTTGCTAAGAGAGATACCTCAGGCGACGAACTGCAGCCGCGCCAGTTCCGCGTAAAGCCCGCCCTCGGCCAATAGATTGTCATGCGTGCCTTGCGCCACGATGCGGCCGCCGTCCATCACCACGATGCGGTCGGCGCGTTTGACGGTGGCCAGACGATGGGCGATGACCAGGGTGGTGCGGCCTTTTTCCAGCCGCTCCAGCGCCTGCTGGATGGCGGCTTCGGATTGCGCGTCGAGCGCCGAGGTGGCTTCGTCGAGCAGCAGCAGCGGCGCGTCGCGCAGGATCGCGCGGGCAATGGCGATGCGCTGACGCTGGCCGCCGGACAGGCGCACGCCACGTTCGCCCAGCGCTGCGTCGTAACCGTCGCCGATCGCGCTGATGAACTCGTGCGCTTCGGCGGCCCGTGCCGCTTCGCGGACTTCAGCGTCGCTGGCGCTCTGGCGGCCGAAGCGGATGTTGTCTGCGGCGCTGCCGCCGAAGATCACGGTCTCCTGCGGCACCAGCGCAATGGCGCCGCGCAGTTCGGGTAGTGCGAGCTGGCGCAGATCCACGCCGTCCAGCGTGATACGGCCGGACTGCGGGTCGTAGAAGCGCAGCAGCAGCGCCAGCACGGTGCTCTTGCCGGCACCGGACGGACCGACCAGCGCCACGGTTTCGCCGGGCTGGATGCTCAGGTCAAAGTCGTACAGCGCAGGCGTATCCGGGCGCGTGGGATAGTTGAATGCCACGTTCTCGAAGCGCAGCGCCGCGCGCATCGGGCGGGGCAGGTTGGTCGGCTGGGCCGGGCTGGCGATGTCCGCCTTTTCACCAAACAGCTCGCCGATGCGGCCCATCGCGCCGGCAGCGCGCAGCACGTCGCCCCATACCTCGGAAAGGCCAGCCAGCGAACCGGCAGCGAACAGTGCGTAGAACAGAAACTGGATCAGGATGCCGGTGTCGAGCGTGTTCGCTTGCACCTCTCGCGCACCGATCCACAGCACCAGCGAGATCGCACCGAACACCAGCACGATCACCGCGGCGGTAAGGCCGGAACGCATGCCGATACGCGCGCGTGCGGTGCCCAGTGCACGGCGGATCGCACTGCCGTAGCGCTCGCTCTCGATATCTTCGCGGGCATACGCTTTCACTGCCGGCGCGGCATTGAGCGTTTCGTTGGCGATCGCCGCCGCATCGGCGAGGCGATCCTGGCTGGCGCGTGACAGCTTCTGCACGCGTCGGCCAAAGATCAGGATCGGCAACACCACGGCCGGAATCACCAGCGCGGTATAGCCAGCCAGTTTCGGGCTGGTCCACACCATCGCGACGATGCAGCCGAGCAGCATCACCGCACTGCGCAGGGCCACCGAAATGCCCGAGCCGATCAGCGCCTGCACCACTTCGGTATCGGTACCCAGCCGCGAGATCAGTTCACCGACGCGGGTGCGCTCGAAGAAACCGACGTCCAGCCGGATCACATGGGAATAAAGCGTTTCGCGCAGCGAAGCCAGCGCGCGTTCCCCCAGCAGCGCGATGCAGAAGTAGCGTGCGGCGGTAGCAAAGGCGATCACCAGCGCCACGGCGAACAGGCCAACGAAGGTCTCGTTGATCACGGTCACGCTGGCATTCTTGAAGCTGTTGATCATGTAGCGCAGCGCCACTGGCAACGCCAGCGTCGCGCCCGACGACAGCCCCAGGAACACCAGCCAACCAATCGCCAGCGCGCGATGCGGCTTCAGAAACGGCCAGAGCAGGCGCAGCGCACCGATCTGGCGCGCGCGAGGTTTATCGGTGGCGGAATCGCTCATGAGTTCTCGCAAAGTGGATTGACGGTGCGTGATGTTGTGGCGTCGTGCGGCTCAAGCTTTGTGCCGAACGCAGACATTGCCATTAGAAGTGGGGCGCATGGTCGCTGATTCAATCCAGGCGTTTCGCGGTGCTGTGTCCACGGCTGATATCGACGATGCGCGCTTGCGCCTCGCCGATGCGGCTTTCCGGCAGTTGCAATTGAAGCTGCACGCCATCGAGGTCGAAGATCTCGCTATGGATATCGGCCTGCCAGTCTTTCAAACGCGCCTTGAGCAGGGCCAGTTCGGCGAAATTGCAGTGCACGGCAAGCGTGGCCATCGCCACAATAGGCATGCGTTCCGCGCGCCGGAGGCATTCGGCAGCCGTGCCGCCGTAGGCGCGCATCAGTCCGCCGGCACCGAGCTTGATACCGCCGTACCAGCGGGCGACCACCACAACGACGCCATCCATGCCCTGACCTTCGATCGCCTGCAGGATTGGTCGGCCGGCCGTGCCGCCCGGCTCGCCGTCATCGTTGAAGCGGTAATCCTGCCCGATGCGATAGGCCCAGCAATTGTGTGTGGCATCGGCGTCAGCTACCTCGTGAACGAATGCCAGCGCCTGCTCGGCCGAGTTCACTGCTGCTGCCGTTGCCAGGAAGCGGCTTTTCTTGATCTCTTGCTGATGTCGGCAAGTGCCGGTCAACGTATGCATGGGTTCGCTCATGATGGCCAAAGTTTCTCATGCGGTCAGCGGTTTCCACGATGTCAGTTGTCGTGTTTTGCCTCGCTCGATTGACGGGCGAGGTAGCATGACGGCTTCCCACGCTTTTGCCGGACCCGTGATGATCAACAACGACGTACTGCGCAGCATCCGCTACATGCTCGACCTTAGCGACGGCAAGGTGATCGAGATCACCCAGCTGGCCGATGCGACATTCCCGATCGAGAAGGAGGATGTGCAGGCGTTCCTGAAAAAGGATGGCGAGGCCGGCTACGTCGAGTGCAGCAATAGCGTATTGGCGCATTTCCTCGACGGGCTGGTAGTGCAACGCCGCGGTCGCGATGAGAGCCAGCCGCCGCGGCCGATCGAAAAACGTGTCACCAACAACGTGGTTTTGAAGAAGTTGCGCGTGGCGTTTGAGCTCAAGGATGTCGATATGCACCAGATCCTCGCCGACGCCGGCTTCCCGATTTCCAAGCCCGAACTCAGCGCGCTGTTCCGTCAACCGGAGCACAAGAATTTTCGTCTGTGCGGCGATCAGCTGCTGCGGAATTTTCTGAAGGGCCTGACGCTGCGCGTACGCGGCGGCTAAATGCCTTGCTCGCGCTTGCCTGTTGAAAGCGGCAGCGCTTTTAATGTCACGGCGCGAAAGCCTTCGGCACGTGGGCATCGATCCAGCCGTTGATGAACAGCTCGATCGCCACGCGCGGCGGCACATCGATACCGGCCTCCCGCACAAACGCGGCAGCAGCCTTGACGTAGGCCAGTTTCGAAACGCTGGTCGCTTGTCTGGCGGCGGCCTGCCGCTGCCGTAGCTGGACAATATGCGGTGATGGCTGGCCTGGTTTGGCGAACTTCTGATAACGGCGCAATTCGTCCGCCGCCATCTCCGTGTCGAGCGCGGCCTGCAGCGTCGCTTTCCTGGCGTGCAGCAACTGAGTCAGGTAACCGGCGGCCTTGGTCGGTTTGCCTATTCCGTCCGAAGGCAGAAGCAGGCGGGCAAGCAGCGGCGATAGCGGCATGCTCGCGGTCGGGGGATTGACGCTATCCATAAGCTCCAGGTAGCTGAGGAAGGCTGCCTCGGGAAAGGATTTCTCGGCCGTCATCAGGCATTCCTGTTTGTGGTGGAGCAACCATCATCGGGATCGGCGGCAGCAGAAAAGCACGTCGCTCGAATGACGTTATTTCAAATGCAGGCGAGCCAGGATAGCGACAAATGCGGTCTCAGGATTTTTGATGGGTCGGCCACGGCGCGGCCTGCCAACAGGCCTCGTAATAGTTTTTGAGCGTAGCTCTGACGGGCTCGAGATCGAAAGTAAAGCCGTTGCGGAATGCACTGTTGCTATCGCCGACCCATGCGCCGACAGATTGCCCGTAGATAATGTATTCCAGACGAGCCGGTGGATAGGTCCGAGTCATCGTTATCGACTCATTGACGACGTCCGCACCGCTGCGCTGCTGTGTCAACGTCTCCTGTCGGTTGATCTCGAAATACGAACGCGCGCTGCGTGCCACAATCTGCTTTGCCCGGGTCGCGCCTACCTTGTTGATCGCGGTAAGCGTTATGACACCGGGCTTGCACTCGATCGTCATGCGGCGCTCGCCGTGGCGGTCGACCTGGTCGAGCACGAGGTATGGCGCGCCGCTGGAAGGCTGATACGTCGCCGTGAGAGGCAGGCGTCCGTTATTGGCCAGCCCCGATGCCATCATCTGGTCGGCGCTCAACCACATGATGGCGTCGCTTGATGCTGTAGCTGTGCTTGTGAAAGCCGCAGGATTGATATCCATCTGCTTCAAGTAGGCGGCGATCTCGTCATTCGGCTGAGTCTGCTGACCCTGACCAACGCCCCCGGTTTGCGTGGTGGCGGCGTGATACGGCGAAAGACCGATGCGATCAGCACCGGTCGGTGCCCACCGGTAGCGTCCACCAAAGTAGGCATAGGTGCAGGCGTTTGTGCAGACGGACGTGTTGGGCTCGCCCTTGCGCCGCGGCGTGCCGAGATGCGTCACCATCGAGCCGGAGCGGAACAGCCGCCCCAGTGCCAGGCCGGCGGCCAGATTGCCATCGGGCGAATTCAGGTACACATCGGACCCGTTGGGGATCTTGCCCGACTGCATCATGGCGGCAAAACGCTGCGGTGCATCGGCGTCGATCATTCCGTGCAGGTAAACCTGCGGAACGTCGGTAACCGAAAGGGTCAACTTGTCATCGGTTACCTGGATGGCCAATTGGTCTGTCGCCGCGGTGTGCGACGAGCTCTTTTGCGCATGCGTCTGCACACCATGGGCGTGAATATTCGACCAAGGGCCAAGGCATATAGTCAACAGCAGGGCACACCAAACGGTGCGCTGACGTCCGCTTATGCGGCCCACAAGACGTTCAACAGCGATACCGTATTGCACTACTGCTCCCGGAGCTCAGACTGCCCAGTCTCCTTCGTTTTATATGTCCCACAAGTGAACACCGGTCAGCCTTGCGGTGAACTGTTGTTGCTTTTTCAATCCGGTTGAATCGTTGGTGCTTCAATCCGGTATCGAGGAAGGGTAGGCAAACGGATGGCGATCAGTCACCGATTGATCGGGACATCCTTGATCAGGACATCAGCGTTTGCGCTCAGCGGTCACCGTGTTGCCATCCGGTACCTGAGCGAGAATGGCTTTCAACAAACCCGGAAAACGCGCATTGAGTTCGGTAGCACGAAGCGTGTTCTGGTGAATGGTGCCGGCAGCGCGCGTATGCACAAGCCCAGCGTCGCGCAGGATGCGAAAGTGGTGCGACATGCTCGACTTGGGTCGGCCACCGTCAAGCTCACCACACGTGGCGGCTTCCACCCGCGCGAGATGTCGGACGATTTCCATACGCGCTGGGTCGCTGAGCGCGTGAAAAATTCGCTCGAGCGTGAACTGGTCAGCGGTGGGATGTTTGTAGGGACGCATGGGGCAAATGGTAAAGCTTTTGACCATTACTCGATAGTTCGACTATTATCGAACATTCGTAGATTGATTCGGAATTACCCCATGCCTTCACTGTTCGAACCGTTCAAGCTCAAGGATGTCATCTTGCGCAACCGCATCGCCGTGCCGCCGATGTGCCAGTACTCGGCCGACGATGGCTTGATCAACGACTGGCATCGCGTGCACCTTGCGGGCATGGCACGGGGCGGCGCCGGTCTGGTCATCGTGGAAGCGACAGCCGTTTCGTCGGAGGGGCGCATCACCCCAGGATGTACTGGCATATGGAACGATGAGCAGGCACAAGCGTTCGTACCCGTGGTCAAGGCGATCAAGGCCGCAGGCTCCGTTCCCGGGATCCAGATTGGCCACGCCGGACGCAAAGCCAGCTCGAACCGGCCGTGGGAGGGCGATGATCATATCGCTGCCGATGACCCGCGCGGCTGGCAGACCATTGCACCCTCGGCGATCGCTTTTGGCGCGAACCTGCCGAAGGTTCCCGAGGCCATGACGCTGGAGGACATCGCACGCGTGCGCGCGGACTTCGTGGCGGCGGCCAGGCGTGCCCGTGATGCCGGTTTCGAATGGCTGGAGCTGCATTTCGCACACGGCTATCTGGGCCAGAGCTTTTTCTCCGTACACTCCAATCAGCGCGACGATCTGTATGGCGGCAGCCTCGAAAACCGCAGCCGCTTTCTGCTTGAAACGCTGGCGGCGGTGAAGGAGGTGTGGCCTGAACATCTGCCGCTCACAGCCCGCTTCGGCGTGATCGAGTACGACGGCCGCGACGAAGAGACCCTGGCTGAATCCATCGAGCTGGCCAAGGGCTTCAAGCAGGCCGGACTGGATATGCTGAGCGTCAGTGTTGGTTTCTCCACACCTTCTGCGAATATTCCCTGGGGCCCAGCGTTCCTCGGGCCGATTGCGCAGCGGGTTCGTCATGAAGCTGGTCTACCCGTCTCCTCGGCCTGGGGCATTGGCACACCTGAACTCGCCGAGCGCGTTTTACAGGACGGCCAGCTCGATCTCGTCATGGTGGGTCGTGCCCATCTCGCTGATCCGCACTGGCCATACAAGGCGGCACGCGAATTGGGCATCGACAACCCATCGTGGACATTGCCAGCGCCTTATGCGCATTGGCTGGAACGTTACGCGGCGGCGTAAGGACACCGCTTGCGAAGTGTTGCTTGGGTGAGTAACGGATGGCCGGCTTTCGCTTATCGCTGCGAGGGCCGGTTGCGTTCATCGATCAAAGGCCGCATCAGCCAGAACAAGGCCAATTTTTACTAGAGCGTCCCATACTGTGCGTCGCCAGCGTAGCTGATCAATGCGGGTCTTTTTTGCCCGCGCCGTCCGTATTTTTTTCGTCTGTGGCAATGTTCACCGGCTCGTTTTCATAGAGCGAGTCCGGTGGACTCAGCACGAGGCGGGAGCCGGTATCGATACCTTCGGTGATTTCCACCGTGCTGCCGAAATCCCTTCCAATGGTGACGGGCTGCAGGTGAATCCGGTTTTGCGCATCGACCAAGCCAACGCGCAAGCCTTCGCTGCGGAATAGCAGCGTGTTGGCAGGAACGATGACGTCATGCGTCGTCGTGGAAACGCCGAGCTTGACGGTGGCGTAAACCCCC
>Ga0302227_10000771_pt1 | contig 25401 bp, 23 predicted proteins | sample II_Palsa_N1_1_FD_193525 | JGI IMG/M metagenome (GOLD analysis project Ga0302227, IMG submission 193525) | Peat permafrost microbial communities from Stordalen Mire near Abisko, Sweden - II_Palsa_N1_1 | ecosystem: Environmental > Terrestrial > Soil > Palsa > Peat permafrost | place: Sweden... | reverse complement strand
TCCGGCTCACGCACGCAGTGCTGCAAACGGGTGGCAATCGCTTTCAGAAACTCGTCGCCGGCAAGGTGTCCGAGGCTGTCGTTGATCACCTTGAAACGATCGACATCCAGATACAGCAGCGCACAACGCCGACTTGGCTCACGTTGTATCAAGGCAAGAACGCGGCCGAGTCGATCACGCATGAAACCGCGATTGGGGAGCCCGGTCAGCGTATCGTGCATCACTTGATGTTTCAGCTGGTGCTGGACCTTTTCGCGGTGTGCAATTTGTTGACGCAGCTCCAGCGTGCGCTGCTCTACACGCTGCTCCAGTTGCACATTGGCTTGATGCAGGAAGGCAGTCGCACGCCGTCGATAGATGCTATTCGCGATCTGCAATGCGGCGAAGCTCAGTAGCTCCTGATCGGCTGGACTGTAAACAATGGCTTCGGTATAACTCTGTACAGCCACCAAGCCGATGACCTCATCACCCACCATCAGCGGTACACCAAGCCAGCACACAGCAGGCTGGCCAACACCCTTCAGCGATATCTCACCTTGCCGATCAAGCTCGAATATTTCAGCAAGTCCAGCCCTCAGCGATTCACCGCGGCGTAAGACATACTCCGTGAGGCCTCGCCCCAACGTTCGCCGTTCCATGTACGGCTCGGCACCATCGACGAAATAGGGAAACTCCAGAGCCTCTCCGTCCTCCACAAGCAACGCGATAAAGAAATTTTCTGCATAGAGCAGTTCACCGACAGCCGCATGCACACGCTTGTAAAATTCGCCTTCATCAATGTCGGCGGTCGCCAACTGAGCGAGATGAAACAGCGTCGCCTGTAACCGAGCGGCCCATTGACGTTCCAGTATTTCCTTTTGCAGGCCCTGATTGGCCTCGGCCAGCTCCAGCGTCCGCGTTTGTACCCGCTGCTCCAGCTCGTCCTTGGTCTGCTTGCGTTCCAGGGCGGTAAGGATGTGACTGCCGACGAACTCCAGTAGGGCACGATCCTCCTCTGTGAAGGCGATACCTTTCTTGTAGCTATGAACTACCAATGCACCGTGCACCCGACCATCGCGCAACATTGGCACACCGAGCCAGTCGACACTATCGGGGCCGCTCGTCAAAAGCGATCCGTTGATCTGTTCGCGCAATTGCTCATTGCTCCCCATCAATGGCTTGCCACGGGTGAGGAGATGCCAGGTCAGCGTGTCCCGGCGGGCTTCCAGCCACTCTTCCCCCGCAGCGTCGGGGCTTTCAGTATCTTCTGCATCCACGAAATAGAGAAAGCGCATCGTGCCGCGCTCGGGATCGTGCCGCACAATGAAAAAGTTCTCGGCATACATCAGCCGGCTAACGATCATGTGAATGCTACGCAGAAGCTCCGGCATGTCGAGATCGGAACCGGAAAGATCTGCGATTGCAAATAACGCGCGCTGCAGGTTTTCGGAATGTTCCAACTGATTGTGTGAATCGTTCAAAGCAGCCAGTTTCATCGCATGAAGCAGGTGATGTGTGGCCAATTGGAGACACTGTTTGATGTTGGCGAGCAGTTCTTTGCCGGAGGCCCCAGGCGCCAACGTCAGCAACAACACCACCCGCTCTTGCCTCAATAGGCATAGCGCCAGCTGCTGACCATCGGGCGATTTCTGCCAGCCGTTGATCGATTGCAAAGCAGCGTGAGCCTGGGTCAACTGACGCATATTCGGAGCAGCAAGCGTCGCAGTGCGGACAGGGCTTCCATCGACGGCCAACCAAACCACCATTGCCTTTTCGCAGCCATGCTGTGCTTTGACCCGATCCACGATAACCGCACCTACTTCCTCCGGCGTGGTGGCATCAATCAGGCGCGCAAGCCACCCTATCTGGCCTCTATCGCCAAATGATTCGTGGTCAAAAGCAACGACGGCTCGCTGCGACATCAGTCGTAAGCCTGCGTCAGCAACACCGGGTCCGCCGCACCGGGACGCTCTGCCTTAACGTAGGTGTCGAAGTATTTCAGTACTCGATCTGGTACCAAACTCGACAAGCGAACGACGGTCAGTGCATAACTCTGGGGCATAGTGAGACTTGCATTGGCCGACGTGGCACAAGTCAATTGCCGCGTCTCATTTACTGCGCTCGGTACATCGGCAGCCATGGCTATGACGGGAGTGGCAATGCTGCAGGTGGGTGTAACAACCGCGCCTGAGAACGCGATTCGCCCTTCCTGCGCATCGGCAATGAAGGGAACAAACGTCGAAGCGCCCAGGCACCCTGCGACGATAAGGAGCAGTGTGATTGTCATGATCGGTGTTACCTCAAGACCCGCTAATTCGGGCCGTTGAAGGCAGGCTCTACCGAACCGAATGCCAATAATGCGTGCTGGGTCTCGCTTCTAGTGTGAGGTAGTCGTGAGATTCGTGGATAGATGAATTACGAGTGATCGTATGGCGATGATCTTGCTTGAACACCCTCACACGAGCCCCTTCGGTATACGGACCGTCCTTGCAGTAGCTTTCCTGCTCTCACGATGCATTGGGTTTCCGATCGCTGCGCAAACCGTTGCGATCAAGCTTTCTAGCTAGCTTTGCAACAATCAACAGCGCCCCCTCAAACTGTGTCCTACTCCGCGACAGGCGCACAGCACTCTTTTGATAAACGGTTACATCCGCTGCTATAGCGCTGGTTCGCATTCCGTTTCTGATCAGCAGCGTATAGATAGCGATCAGCGAGGCGGCGGCTTTGTTCTGACACCACGTGGCGATGGTGGAAACATAAAGCGCGCGGTCGACGGTACGTTGTTGCCTGGTCATCCCGAATCCGTCCGGATCGTCATGCTCCATACTATGTGCCGTAGCAATGCACGCGGGAGCGGTAGTGGCGTTACTCAGGGAGCGCAGTCGCCGTAAAAGGAAACCTGCTTCGCTGGGTAGTCGAGCAAGAGCTTCACCTTCATTGCTGCGAACGTCATGTTGCCGATGTTCGCCATGCGTGAGTCGGCCGAGCCCCTGGACGACATGACGACGACGGGTTCACCTGCCGGCAACTGGAAGGGTCCCATTCCGACGGGGACATTCAAGGTCGCGGTATCACTGGTGAAAGTGCCGCGCGCACCGGCGCCATGAGCCTTGCCCGTGACTTTCAGCGCGCCACGTATGCCTTTCACATTCAGCGCCACCTGATACAGCGCGATGCCCCGGTTTGAACCAGTGTCCAGCGTGATTGGCACCTTTGCATCGCCAAGCTGAAAATCCGGAATCACCGGTATCTGCTCATCGGCGAATGAACGCAGCGGCGTGCCGTAATGCTTCCTGCACTGCCGAACGAACACTTCGGCCTCCTTCGTGCCGGAAAAGATCGTGACGGTGCTGGCCGTATAGTCGATCAGTACGACCTTGTCCTTCAGGAAGCTATAACCCAGGACCCCATCGACAGGACGCCCGTAGGTTTTCGAAAGCGTTCCCATGTCCGCGGCCAGCGTCACCACGTCGCCGAAGGCGTGACCGCCGATCTCGAGGTCCTTGATCGTTGCCGGAAACACAGTGGTGCTGCCCGTACCTTCGCCGTCGGCTTGCCCACTGGTCTTGCGATCCACGGGCAATGCGAGTGCATCGGCACGTTTGATGTCGATGACTGAAGGGTCGACGCCGGTATCCAGCAGAACGTAGAGCGGTACTCCCTTGACGGTCACGTTTAAGGCAATGGCGTGTTTCGAGAAGTCGAAGGGAGTCGTGACGGCTGCCTGGCTCGAGTTGGCAGCGAAGAGCACGGTCGTCATGGCGACAACCAGCAGCGGGCGCGACGGGAAAACCATGTGATCGCTCTCTAAGGTTCGATCCCTCAGCTTACGCGTCGAGCATGCGCCTGCGACACCGCTATTTGTCACCCTGACTTTCGGCATGCACCGGCTCGGTAGCTCTCACGGAACACAACACCAGCTGCTGCGTTGGGCAACGCCACGCCTGTCGGATCACCACCAGCCACTAGCGGGAGCTATCGGCGACAGGAAATTTTTACGCTATCTATATGGCGAACCGATTCTTCCATATCGCATCTTTATGGAACGCAGTCGCACAATAACTGCATGCGGAACTTTTCCAAGCAATTGCCTCTCGAACACCTCGTGCGAAACGTTTGCCTGATCGCAACAGGATTGATCTTCTTGTTCTCAGTGTCGGAGCTTGTCCTTGGTACCGGTGGCAAGGTCAGTATCTGGCGCAGCCTGGCATTAAGCTCGTTGTATCTAAGCATCTGCTTGATGAAGAGGAGGCTGTTCGTTCCGTCATCGAAAACGGCCATCCGATCCAAACGGCGTACCCAACACGTCAACTAGCAAGCTAGGTGTATTGGGCTGTAAAGCTTGGTGGCTGGCGCGGCTCGTCATTTCCACCGCGTTGTTCAAATAAATCCAAGATGTTCAGAAGGCTTGCGGCCGGAGGCCGTGAGCCAGGTGAGCGAGCAGCGCCCTTATGCTCACGGCTCCGGCTGCAAACCTTCTGGACAACTTTTACTTTGACGGCAGGCTGTGAAAATCCAGCCAGCTGTAACCACGACTCACGCGTAGACAGGTCGCTTCGACCTCAGCCCCGTGCCAATGCCCGAGTCGCCTGCACACCCTTGATCATCGCCAGCCAGTCATAGCCATCCTTCAATTGAACAGCGACCGCTTCATCAGCGGCACTGAATCGAGGCGAGCGACCTGAGTCTTGAGCACCTTCGAATTCGGTGTGCTTGCGTTGCAGCAGCGAGTTGAGATGACGCTTCATCCTGGCAATCCTGTGTCTATAGGGTTTGACCGGATTAGCTACCTACTTGCCGGTCTGTTTGTGGTGTAAAGATGGTGACGACAAAGGCCGCGATAAAGCGCTTTTGCGCGACCGTTGTGTTTCCGCCTTTGAACGATAAACGGGGCATCTGCCATTTGCGTTGACTCAAGGCCATCGTTCACGCAGGGAAACGCGGTGACCACCCAGCGGTACTTCAGCTTGAAATAGCCATGCCCATGTAGGCCACCAGTACGGTTACTGGTGCAAACTCATGTGCAAGTCCTTCCTTTCGATACTGGTCTTCGGTTTCCTGGCCGCCATGGCCGGCATGCCTTTCAACAGCCATGCCACCGGCGTCCATGACAGCGGCTACGTGACCATCGGTGTACCCAATCTGCAGCAGGCCACCGCATTCTTTCGCAACATCCTGGACTGCGAACCGGTCAGCCCGGTCAATACAGACGGACCGACAACAGGTACTGCATCCCGGCACCCCGCCCCGCCTGCATCCCGACTGCTGCTCTGCGATTCGGGCACCGTCGTCGAATTGTTCGATGAGCATGGAGCACGTTCACTTTCCTCAGCGCGCTACTCAATCGATCAGGGCAACGAGCCGATCCAGTTCTCCGCTGACGATGTGGCGCATGCCGACCAGTGGCTGCGGCGCGAAGGCGTACAAGTGATCGGGACATCGGTGACCATGAAAACCGGACCACACGCCGGTCAGACCGTGGTGAACTTCGTTACGCCGTGGGGACTGCAACTGCAGTTGGTCGGCTGGAACAAGAGCCAGCTCGCCACGGCACCGTGACGATTGCTGGTAACCAGCACAACGGGAAGTTGTGGCCAGCGCCCACTTGAAATAGGCGCGATCCGACTACCGATTTACGTGTTCGCCTACGGCGGTCCGGCAAGGAGCATCCGTATGATGTCGTTACACGGTGAATTTGCGACGCAGTAGGCATATCGCAGGGAAAAACTGTCAGAAAACTGCAGTTTCTTGCTTTTATAATTCAGTCAGAAACAGTTCAGGCGCATTCCGAAAATGCCCTCTGTTACTCGTGGAACAAGTGCTTCATGCACTTGGGTTCCGGATGCACGTTGATCAAAGTGTGACCATGAAGGTCGTTGGGGACAGGGAGCGTGAATGGAATCGATACTTTGCAGTTTGCGAGAGACTGTGTCCCCCCGGCAGCCGCGACGAGATCGCGGCAATAACGGCTACCCCGCTGGCGTGAATTCCCGCCAGCCTCATCGCCGCAGTGCCAAGAAATACTGCACCTCCATATTTTAGTTGAGCCCACGCCGTCGCTTGCGACAGCCTCCTTCGGGCTGCTCGATGACGTCAGGGCGCCCTGTATTGAGCTTTCAGCGACAACAAACCATTTTGATTTCACTTTGCGGGTAGAACGTGAAAAAAAATCTCCTGACCCGAGCCTCGGCCGGCGCTTTTTTACTTGCGGCTACCGTTTTGACAGGTTGCGGAACGCCTCCTGCAAAGAATTTTGGCGGCCCCTGGAAACCGGTCAATCAATTCCGGGATCAACCTGTCGAAATACCGTTGAATCCGACCTATACGTTTTACGCCTCGCCGATGGACGAGACGCTCAAGACCATGCTTACGCGCTGGGCGAAGGACTCCGGCAGAAGCCTGTCCTACCAGCTGGCATTCGACGTCACCCTTTACAAACCGGTTTCCGGTATCCGTACGCCGGATATCCAGTCCGCCGCCGCGCAGCTGAACTCCATTTATGCAGCGCAAGGTGTTTTCGTCCTCGCCAATGACCGACAGATCTTGGTAGAGCCGGTCTCTACCATCAACCCTGCTACGACGAACGACAACGCTGCATCCGAAACATCGAAACCTGCTACCCCGATGAGCAGCAAATGAAAAAGACACGAACCCATGGTCTGACACCCAGTGTGGGCTTTCACTGATGGCCGACAGGAAATCATCCAGCCGCTGCGTTGACGAAACCGTCGGCAAGTCCGTCAACTTCGAGTTGACCATTGCGGATATCGCCAAACGTAGCGAACGCCGTGCATGGTGGGTCGCGTTTTCCGCCATCACCATGGCGCTGATCCTTGCGGGCGGCTATTTCTTCATGCTTCCGCTCAAGCAGAAAGTGCCTTACCTCGTCATGGCCGATGCCTACACCGGTACCAGCACGGTCGCCCAGCTCACGGAAGACATGAGCAACCGCAGGATCAGCTCCAGCGAAGCCATCAATCGCAGCAATGTCGCCCACTTCGTGATGGCACGCGAATCGTACGACTTGGCCATGTTGAATTTGCACGACTGGGCCACGGTGCAGACCATGTCATCGTCCGGGGTCAAAGCCGCCTACACAAACCTGTACTCGTCGCAGAACCCCGACAGCCTCTACAAGACCTACGGCAAGGACAAGGCCATACGCATCAAGCTGCTGAGCATCGTCCTCCTTGGTGGCGGTCCCGGCGTAACTCCCAAGGGCGCCACCGTGCGCTTTCAGCGCAGCCTCTACGACAAGCTGACCGGCGTGAGCCACCCCATGGACAACAAGATCGCGACCATGGCATTCACTTACAAGACGAATCTGGAGATGGACGACCAGAGCCGTATCGAGAACCCGCTGGGTTTCTGGGTAACCGATTATCGCGTGGACAATGATTACGCATCGTCTGCACCGGATGAAATCCTGGGCACGCCGCTTGCTCCGCCAGGCGCGCAGAATCCGGCCCAGCCAGCTCTAGACAGCCCAGCATCGGCCGCATCTTCAAATGCCGGGCTGCCCCTGTCGAATCCGATTCCGCCATCGCCCGTTCCCGAACAGCAAACCGGCGGCGCCGGCACGGCGCCCGCTGCGCCCGTAACACGGCCCGCACAGGCACCAGGAAATTCCGCAACTGGAGTGGGTCACCCATGAACAGACCAAGCCTATGGAGCCTGGCGGCAGTCTTGTGCATGGCGGCAGCCAGCATTCCGGCTCCCGTACACGCGCAGGTCGTGGAGCAATACGAATACCAGCCGGACCGTATCTACCCGGTACGCACAGGTCTCGGCATCACCACTCAGATCGAGCTGAGCCCGAACGAGAAAATCCTGGACTACAGCACGGGTTTCAGTGGCGGCTGGGAACTGACCCGGCGCGAGAACGTGTTCTATCTCAAGCCCAAGAACGTCGATGTGGACACCAACATGATGATCCGCACGGCCACCCACTCTTACATCTTCGAGCTGAAGGTCGTGGCCACCGACTGGAAGACCTTGGATCAGGCCAAGCGCGCCGGTGTCGAATACAAAATTGTCTTCATGTATCCGGCAGATGCCAGCTTCTCGAAGGAATTGAAAAAAGAAGCCGACGTGTCTGCGCAGAGCACGGCGCTGGTCGCCGGGCGCAGCTACAACTTCAATTATGACTATGCGACGAAAAGCAAAAACGCACCTTGGCTGGTGCCCGTCAATGTCTACGACGATGGCCGCTTCACTTACATAAAGATGAGCGACATGAAGCAATTCCCGACCGGGGATTTCCCCGCAGTCTTCATGCGCGAGACCGAACATGGCGAGGATTCGCTGGTCAACACGACGGTGGAAGGCAACACGATCATCGTCCATGGCACGTATTCCTATCTGGTCATTCGCCACGGCGACAATGTCGTGGGTCTGCGAAGGAACACCCAAAAGTGAGCACCAACACTCCCAATCAGCCTGGCGACGGCACCGATCCACTGGCCAACAATCCTTACTCCGCCCAGTATCAGCGCTCAGCTGCGCCCGACCTGGATGCGGCTGCGCCCCAGTTGAGATCCAACGACCTCAGGCGTATGAATCAGCGGGCACTGCTTCTTCTGGGGGCAGTAGTGGTTCTCCTGCTGTTCGTCGCGTACTGGATGATCAGCAGTGCCGGCCAGCGCAGCGAGCAGCCCAAGCCACGCGAAGAAAAGGTGACCGTAGCCGAAGCCCCTCGCCCAGTATCACTGCCACCATTGCCGCAGCGGCAGGCCGAACCCATTCCGCTCGCGCAGCAGCCACTGCCTCCACTGCCTGTGCAGACGCCGCCTCCCGCGCCGACTCCGCAAGTATCGCGCGAAGCAAGCCTTCTGCAGCGACGGATTGTCGGCGATGACGCCGCCGCCGTCGGCCAGCAGGAGGCAACCGCCCAGCCATCGCAACAAACCAGGGGGCCGCAAGTCGCGGGCATTGATGCATCAAACATCACCAGCGCACAGCCACTGACCCACCCCGATACGCTGATGCAGCGAGGCACCTATATCCGTTGCGTGCTCGAAACACATATCGTCTCGGACGTCCCGGGTTTCACCACGTGTCTGGTTACCGAACCGGTCTATTCATTCAACGGTCACCGCGTGCTTTTGCCCAAAGGCTCCAAAATACTTGGCTCTTACCAGCGCGACGGAGATGTGGCGACTGCACGGCGCGTCGGGGTGGTATGGGACCGCATCATTACCCCAACCGGCATCGACGTGAACATGGCCAGTCCAGGCATCGACAATCTGGGCGGCGCTGGTCTTCCCGGTCATTACGACGCCCATTGGCCCGAGCGTATCAGTTCGGCACTACTGATAAGCATGCTCAGCGATGCTTTCAAGTACGAGGCCGCCGAGCATGGGCCGAAAAGCACCACCATTACCAATGGTGTGGTGACGCAAGAGCCATTTGAAAGCAATACCGCCCAAACGGTACAGAACCTTTCCAATCAGGCAGTCGCTGCCTCCGCCAACCGCTTGCCGACGATAACGATCAATCAAGGCACGATCATCTACGTCTACGTCGCCAAAGACGTGGACTTCAGTGGTGTCGTGGCCCGTTTCTGATCATGAGCATCCTGTAACCCATGGAAGATCTCGTTGCCCAGGTTTCCAACGAATTCCTCGACTACCAGTATGAGGTGCTGGGTGTGCGTGAGTTCATGGCTTCGCCGGATGTCACCGAGATCTGCATCAACCGCCCCGGCGAGCTGTATCTGGAAAGCCGCGGCGCCTGGCGCAGGGTGGAGGTCCCGGCGCTGACGTTCGAGCGCGCCCGCCAGTTCTGCACGGCTGTCGTCAACGAGAGCAACACCGGCCAACGCATCACCGACACCGACCCAGTGGTATCGCTGACCTTCCCCACCGGTCAGCGTGCGCAATTCGTCATTCCACCAGCCTGCGAAGCGCAGCATGTGTCGATCACCATCCGCCTGCCTTCCAGGCAGATGAAGACACTCGAGCAATATCAGCAGGATGGTTTCTTCGACGAAATTCTCGAGGTCGGTCACGGCATCAGCGAATCCGACCGCGAGCTGCTGGATTTGCGGGCAGCCCGTCGTTATGCCGACTTCTTCAGGAAGGCGGTGCACAACAAGAAGAACATCGTGGTCTCCGGCGCCACTGGCAGCGGCAAGACCACCTTCATGAAATCGCTGGTCCACCATATTCCCGCCGACGAACGGCTGGTGACCATCGAAGATGCGCGCGAATTGTTCATCGAGCAGCCCAATGTGGTGCACCTTCTCTATTCCAAGGGCGGTCAAAGTGCCAGCAACGTCACCGCCAAGAGCTGCATGGAAGCCTGCCTGCGCATGAAGCCGGACCGCATCATCCTGGCCGAGCTGCGCGGTGACGAATCGTTCTACTTCATCCGCAATTGCGCCTCAGGTCATCCGGGCTCGATCACCAGCTGCCATTCGGGCAGCACGGAACAGACCTGGGACCAGCTCGCGCTAATGGTGAAGGCATCCACCGAAGGCGCCGGGCTGGAGTTCGCCACTATCAAGCGTCTGCTGATGATGACCATCGACATCGTCGTGCACATCAAGGCGCACGCCGGGCGCCGCTGCATCACCGGTATTGATTTCGATCCCGCCCGCAGCTTTTCCGCGGGTTGACCAACACTTTCACGCTACGCGCATACCGATACAGGGGCTCGCAACATGTTTACTGGAATGGAACTGATGGCATGCCAGAACCTTGCCGTATCGGCCGAGGTGATGCAGCACATCGTCCATGTCGAATCCGGCTCCAATCCCTATGCCATCGGCGTGGTTGGCGGTCAGCTGGTACGTCAGCCGAAGAACTTGGGCGAAGCCCTGGCCACCGTGCAGATGCTTGATACGAAGGGTTACAACTATTCGTTGGGCGTGGCTCAGGTGAACCGTACCAATCTCGGCAGGTACGGGCTCGATTCCTATGAAAAAGCGTTTGAGGTCTGCCCCAATCTGACAGCCGGTGCGCGCATCCTCGCTGCCTGCCACGCCAGTTCGGGCGGTGACTGGGGTAAAGCGTTCAGTTGCTACTACTCGGGCAATTTCGTCACCGGCTACCGCGACGGCTATGTGCAGAAGGTGTACGACTCGATCAATCGCAGCGCGAACGTCGCCGACAGCAACCGTGCCGAAGCGATACCTCTGCAGGCCGCGCCGAATGAGCCTCGCAGCGGCAGCAAAGTGAACATGACGATCATGCCGGCAGACGGTTCCGCCTATCGTGTGGCATTGCGCAGCATGGTTCTCGATACGGCTCTTGCAGCAACGGTTCCCGTCGCCGCTGCACTGGTACCCGGAGCGAATGACACGGCGCACACCGCACCGCAGCCGCAGGTTGCACCGGCACCAGCCGCAACAACTATGCCAGCTCCCATCGCCGCCATACCCAAGCCGATTGCGGCAGCGACCACTACCGTCGCAGCGTCCGACATCTTCGTGCCGCAAGTACGCGGCCCGAACGATCCACCCTCGGCATCTGCGCCAGCTGCTCCCACCGAGTCGGTGCAAATTGCGGCAACGTCCGGCCCGTCACAACCTGCCGCCGACAAGGCCGATCTACGCCAGGAGAGTCGCGATGCCGCATTCGTATTCTGAGAACAGGGCCTGCCACTTGCTCCACATGCGTCCTGTCTCACTGGCAGGCGCCTCGGTGCCTGCCCCAACGGCCACATGGCCTCAAACCATTCGAGGCATCCCGTGGTGAAGCTCACTGCGTACAACCCAGTCGACCTTGACGTGGCCATCGCCCGATAGCCGCAACCTTCAATTAATCGCAACTGTTTAAATCATCCACAAGGAGTCCAAGATGACACCGAACACGATCACCAGCAGCCTCCTCAACGCCAGCCGCGCCCGCCTTGGCATGTTCCTTTACCTGGCCGTGCTCCTGGCATTGCTTGTTCCAGGCATCGCGTTTGGTCAGGACGCTACCGACACCATTACCACCACGTGTGGCTTCGCTGGCAACATCAAATCGATTCTCAACGCCGTTTCAATCGTTGTGGTAACCATCGCGGTGATCTTCGCCGGCTACCAGATCGCCTTTGCCCACAAGCGCATTTCCGATGTGGCGCCTGTGCTGATCGGCGGCATCCTTATCGGTGCCGCAGGCCAGATCGCCAGCATGTTCCTGAAAACCAGTGCCGGTACCAACGCTTGCACAACCAGCTTGATATCTCACGTGCTGAATCACTATGCATAAAAACGCATTGTTCCGCGGCTGCACTCGCCCGCCCATGTTCCTGGGCGTTCCCTATGTGCCGTTTTTCCTGGCGGCGGGCGGGTGTTTGCTGCTGGCGATGTATTTCAACCTGCTCTATCTGCTGCTGATACCACCTGTGATCTTCGTGATGCGTCAGATGGCACGTCGCGACGAGATGATCTTCAGGCTGCTCGGCCTGCGCCTGCAGTTTCGAACCAGAGTGAGAAACCTGCAGGCGAACGACGGCATGTGGGTATTCACCCCCAACAGTTATCGCGGCCAGTCAAAAGAAAAATCGTAAGCCCATCAAGACACCCTGGCATTGCCCTATCAGGGCGTCGACTCGGATCAATATCATGTCAAAACCCAGTTTCGTTCCAGACACCGCCATCAGCGAATTCATCCCCTTGTCCACCCACGTGTCACCGACCGTGCTCAAGACAACGGGCGGTGATTTTCTGATGACATGGCGGCTGGGCGGCCTGCCCTTCGTGGGGCGGGAAGAGTGGGATCTTGAGCATCGTCACAACACGTTCAACCGCATGCTGCAGACTTTGCGCGCACCGGATTTCGTCAACGTGGCGTTCTGGGTGCATGACGTACGTCGTCGGCGACAGCTGAAAGAAAAGAGCCGATTCGCGCAAACGTTCAACCAGAACATGTCGGATGCCTACTATGAGGCGCTGTCTGCACAGAAGTTGATGCAAAACGAGCTCTACCTCACCCTGATCTACCGCCCGGTGGTCAGCGGCAAGCGCTTCGCCGAGAAATCGAGCGACATCGCCCGGCTGGAGTCCGAGCAGTTGCAGGCCATCACCACCATCCTGGAACTGGCCGGCAACGTCGAGGCGGTATTGAAGGATTACGCGCCCTATCGACTGGGCATGTACGAAGCCAGCAACGGCGTCGTGTTCTCCGAGACACTGGAGTTCTTCGGCTACCTGCTTAACCGCATCGACGAGCCCGTGCCAGTGTTGCCCGCACCGATCTACAATTACCTGCCAGTGAGCAAGCAGCGCTTCTCCGCCAAGACCGGCGACTTCGTCATCACTACGCCACATGGCACCAACCAGTTTGGCGCCATCCTCAACATCAAGGAATACACCGATGGCACGTACCCGGGCATCCTCAACGGGCTGAAGTACCTGGACTTCGAGTATGTCGTCACCCATTCGTTCAGCCCGATGGGTCGGCAGGACGCGCTCAAGGCGTTGGACCGCACTAAAGGCATGATGATCTCGTCGGGCGACAAGGCCTTCAGCCAGATCGCTGAGCTGGACCAGGCCATGGACCAGCTCGCCTCGGGCAATTTCGTGCTGGGTGAATATCATTTCACCATCGCGGTCTATGCGCCCAGCCAAGAGGCACTCTCTCAGCAGATCGCGACCACCCGTGCAGAACTCTCCAATGCCGGATTCGTCTCGGTGAAGGAAGATCTGGCCGTGACCGCGTCGTTCTATTCGCAGCTTCCCGCCAACTGGAAATACCGCACCCGGCTGGCCAATGTCAGCTCGCTCAACTTCCTGGGCCTGTCGCCGCTGCACAACTTTGCTACCGGCAAGAAAGACAACAACCCCTGGGGCGACCACGTCACCACCCTGCAGACCACCAATGGGCAGGCCTACTACTTCAATTTTCACGCCACCCATCCGGCAGAGAACTCGCTCGGCGAAAAAGCCATCGCCAACACCATGGTCATCGGCAAGTCTGGCACCGGCAAAACCGCACTGATCAACTTCCTGCTCAGTCAGGTACAAAAGCTCACCCCTTCACCCACCATCTTCTTCTTCGACAAGGATCGCGGCGCCGAGATCTTCGTGCGCGCCTGCGGTGGCAACTACCTGGCACTGGAAAACGGCCAACCCACCGGATTCAACCCGTTCCATTGCGAACGCAATGAAGCTAACACCCAGTTCCTGGCCGAGCTGATCAAGGTGCTTGCCGGCAAGAGCGTCTACAGCTCGCGCGAGGAGGAAGACATCTTCCGCGCCGTCGAGAACATGCTCGACACTCCGATGCGCTTGCGCAACATGACCAACTTCCAGAAGAGCCTGCCCAACATGGGCGACGACGGTCTGTTCATCCGTATGCGCAAGTGGACTGCCGGCAACTCGCTGGGCTGGGTGTTCGACAATCCGGTCGACACCATCGATCTGCAGAAAGCCAACATCATCGGCTTCGACTACACCGACATCATCGACAACCCGGAAGTGCGCGTGCCAGTGATCAACTACCTGCTGCACCGGCTGGAAGCACTGATTGACGGCCGTCCGCTGATCTACGTGATGGACGAGTTCTGGAAGATCCTCGATGGCAAGGGCGGCCTGAAGGAATTCGCCAAGAACAAGCAGAAAACCATCCGCAAACAGAACGGCCTGGGCATCTTTGCCACCCAGAGTCCGGAAGATGCGCTCGCCAGCGACATCGCAGCCTCGCTGATCGAGCAGACCGCCACCATGATTCTGCTGCCCAACCCCAACGCCAGCCGCGAGGACTACGTCGGAGGGCTGAAGCTGACAGACGCCGAGTATCAGGTCGTTGTAAGTTTGGACGAACGCTCGCGCTGCTTCCTGGTTAAGCAGGGTCATGCCAGTTCGGTATGCCAGCTGAATCTGCGCGGTATGGACGACGCACTGGCGGTGATCTCCGCCTCCACCGACAACATCGAGATCATGCACGAGGTGCTGCGCCACCGCGCAGCAGCAGAGGGCGTATCAATGGACGAGCTGCGGCCCGAGCAATGGCTCAACGATTTCTACGCAAACCGCAAAGGCAGTGGCAAATCCAAGCCAACCCACCCGCCACAATCCGCGCAAGCCACGCGCTCGGCAAGCATGTAATCAGACTAGAACCGCCAACGGAGGAGTGCGCCATGAATCACTCATCGCCCTGCGAAGTAATACACCGCCTGACCACGCCTGGAACCAGGTTCGTCCTTGGCCTAACGCTTACCTGCAGCCTGTTTGCCAGCAGCGTCAGTGCGCAGGTGCTTGTGCATGACCCCGGCGCAGTCGCATCGGACCATGCCGATTCTGCGCTGCAGTACGCTAAGCAAGGTTTGCAGTACGCAAAACAATTGCAGGAATACCAGACACAACTACAGCAATATGAGCAAATACTGACGTCCGTCCAGAGCCTTGCTACAGGAGGTATCTCACTCACATCAGGGCAACTTGAGCCGATCGGTGATGCCAGCAACCTTATTCAACAGTCCTGTCCAGGGGCCAACGGTGGCGGCATCCTCGGGGACATGACTTCCATCGTTACGTCGTCTTTCAGCCAATCCATAACTACCAATCAACAGAACATATGTGCGCAGATTGTGCTAGCGCAGGTCGACAAGTACAACAAAACGGTCAAGGTGGTTAACGACACACAGCAATTTGGTCAGCAATTGCAGCAACTCACATCCAACCTGAGTAAGTTAGATACACAGGGCGATTCGAACAGAGCGGCCGCCAATGCCGAGTATCAAAGCAGTCAGATCTCCTCGGAGATGGTGGACTGGCAAAGCCAAATGCAAAAGGACGACGCCATCATCAACACGCTGCAGCAGCAGCAGAGCATCCTGGCCAAAGTGGCCTTGAACGGCAGCAATACAACCCTTGGCAATGTCGTGCAAGCCGGGGCATTCGCAGCGGCATTCCACTGAACCAAACAGGCCGCTGATATCAGGTCAGATCGATAGAACATTGCGCGACTTTGCTGGGGATCACGAGCACCATGGTTTACTTCGTCCTTATCTACAATTGGCTTCACAGCAGGATCGACAGCTTTGGGGCCAACCTGATGGGGGCCGTGACGAGCTGGATGACAGCCATCGCTCTGGTGCTGGTTACCATCTGGATCATGATCCAAGGCTACCGCATGATCACCGGCCAATCGCGCGAATCGATGATGGGGCTGGTAGCCAACATGGTGCGGGTGGTAGTGATCGTCACAGTCGCCACCGCCATAGGTGTGGTCGGCCCCAACCTGCATACACTCGTAACCACCGAACTCAGCACCGACATCAATCAGCTGTTCACCGGCGACGACACTACGCTGGCCCAAACCATCGATCAGAACCTTGCCGAAACCCAACTGGCCATGGCCGCCATCGACACGGTGCAGGTACCCCCGGGCGACACCGAAAGCGCCGCCAGCAAGGCACGCGCCCAAGCCTTCGCTACCTTCGGCACAGCCAGCCCGCCTATGGCTGCTGCCGCCATGTTGCTGCTGTACGAGATCACCCTGGCTCTGGTGATCGGGCTGGCGCCGCTGTTCATCATGTGCCTGATCTTCGATCAGACCAAAGAGCTTTTTCGCAAGTGGCTGATGTACGGCATCGGTACGCTGTTCTCAATGGGCGTGCTGGCGTTTGTCAGCTCGCTAGTATTGCAGCTCACCCTCAACGTGGCCAAAGCGCTGTGGGCATCCAGCATTATCAACAGCATCACTGGCCAAGGTGCCGAGGGCTTCACCAACCAGTCGATGCAGCAAGGCGGCATCGGTCTGCTGATGACCGTGCTGATCATCTCCACACCTCCGATGGCAGCCATGTTCTTCCAGGGCACCGTCGGTCAGTTCATGCATTTCTCGCCCTTCGCCGGTGGCATGGCCAGTCGACCGGGGCCACAGGGGCAGCCACCGGGGTCGTATGGGTATGGTGGAGCGTACGCGCCACCGGCATCGAGCACAGCGCAGTCCGCCAATCTTGGATCTCGCGCAGGTGGTGATATCTATGGCAATCCTGGTGCCACCACACGCCTTTCAGGCGTGCCCACCTCTGTTTACACGGATGCCATCAGACCAGCGCCCACACCACCGACAACGGGAGGTACACGATGAAAGGCTACCGCTGGTTGTTGTTAGGACTGCTCTTGCTCATGGGCAGCGCGGCCCATGCTGAGGGCGGGTGTCCACCCGGGATGATTCCTGCCGGCGGCACGGATATCAATTCATGCATCCCCATTCCTCCAGGGTATTACAACAACCAACAGCAAGCACAACCTCAACCGCCGCCGCCACCGCCACCACCGCCACCGCCACCGCAATGGACTAGCCGATGGGGAGCGATTGCAACCGATGGCCCCGGTGGACATCTCGGAGTAGCCACGAACCTATCTAGCAAGGACGACGCTGAGCAAGTAGCTATAGCCGATTGCCAATCGAAGGGGGGAGCACCATGTGCAATCGAGGTTGCATACGACAATGAATGCGCCGCAATGGTAGTGGGTCACACGGAACATAGTTCAAACGCCGCAGCTTCATTAGATGAAGCAGTTCATATAGGCATGTTGACCTGCAATAACGCAGGAGACACCAACTGCCACGTCTACTACTCCGCTTGCAGCCTGCCGGTGAGAATTCAATAGCCCCATTCCTGATTCATTCACTCGCATTCCGTCTTTGAGGCACGTCACACGAAAATATATCGGAGGTATGCCATGAAGCTTCGCGCCCTTTTTTACACTACTGCCCTCGGTACCTGCAGCCTGATCTGTACTCCCACCCATGCCCAGAGCGTCGACCCTTGCGCGGTCTACACCTGCATGGCCGGCATCTCCGGCGCCGGCGCCAGCGGCGGTCCTGCCTGCACCCCGGCCACCACCTACTTTTTCAGTCTCCAAATCTGGGATCCCTACTTCGACGCCAGCGCCACCTCTGCGCTGCGCAGGAGTTACCTGACGACCTGCCCCGGTGCTCAGGTGGCCACCAACGCCGCCCTGCTCAACGCCATCATCGCTGAGTGGGGCTCGGTGCCCTGACTGATGATCACGCCGCCTTTACAGACATGTCATTCGAACACATGACCCTTGAAGCCAAGTGTTGGGGAGCAACTCCATGAATCCGAACCGCGCCACCGCACTGATCGCCACTCTTTTGGGAATGTGCTCGCTGCCGTCGTTTGCAACGGACACAGCCAGCACCTTGTGTGTCTCGACGGACAAAGTCGTTTTCTCATGTCCGTTGGCTAACAGCAAAAAGATCGTGTCGATGTGCGCCTCCGGCGACGCGAAACACTTCTACTATGCCTACGGACGATCCGCTTCACCGGAGCTGGTCTACCCCGGCAGAGATCAACCGTCGGATGGCGTGTTCATGAGGTCTCACCTTGTCTACGGAGGTGCTTCGGGTGGAACCGCCTATTCCTTCGTCAAGCAAGGTTACAAATACATCGTCTACTCGGCTTCCGGAACCGGCTTCCAGGACGGCGGTGTCATCGTGCAGCGCCCGGGCGACACCGGAGTCGCAAAGAAGATGCAATGCCAGTCGTCGAAGATCGTCGAATCCCAGGACGACGGCATCATCGATACAACGCTTAAATGGAAAAGCGATTCGCAGATCGTAGCGCACGGGCTGCCCAGCACGCGTTGATCGAACCATTTGTCACAGGTTTTGACTGAAGGAAACTGAATCATGTCATCCAAAGACAATGCCGATTACCTGATGCAAGTAGCCATGAAGAACGGAATCGAGGACCATCAGGAACTGGGCAACTTCATGGGACAGATGCAGGTCGAGTCCGGCAACTTCGCGAGCATGAACGAGAACCTCCACTATTCGGGCGAGCGCCTGCTGGCGGTGTTCCCCGGTCGCAATGGCATGAATGATCTCAAGAAGGCCAACGAGATCGCCGCAGGCGGCCCTGAGGTCATCGCCAACGAAATCTACGGTGGCCAGTGGGGCAAGGTGAACCTCGGCAACACCGAGCCGGGCGATGGCTGGAAGTATCATGGCCGTGGCTACGTCCAGTTGACTGGACGAGCCAACTACGAACAGATAGGCAAGGAAATGGGCCTGGATCTGGTCAACCATCCGGAGTTGGCAGAGAACCGCGAGATCGCCGCAAAGATCGCCGTGCACTACTGGGAGGCGCGTGTCGTCGCCAACCACGATCAAGGTAATGTCGCCTCAGCATGTCGCGATATCAACGGTGGCACCAACGGCCTGGCTGACCGGGAGTCCGCAGCGGCGGCATGGGACAAGAAGATCGCTCATAGCTACGTGCCTGGCGCTACCGAGACCCCGATACATGCACACGCGAATTCGAACCAAGACAATCGCCATGTGCAGGAGCTGTTGAATCAACACGGCTATCGCGATGCGTCAGGCCATCCGCTGACGGTCGATGGCGATTACGGTGCGGAGACAAAAAAAGCAGTCGAGGCGCTTCAGCGAGAACAACACCTGAAAGTGGACGGTGTGGCAGGCTTGAACACGATGCATCGGCTGGAAGCGTTGACCCACACGCAGATCGACGCTACACAACCCACACCGACTGCCGCGCTGCACACTGCTTCGCATCGATTGAATGATTCGTCGCACCCCGACCATGCGCTGTACCAGCAAGCACTCGACGGCGTGCACAAGATCGACAGTGGCATGGGCCGCACCTCCGACCAGCATAGCGCCAATCTTGCGGCCGCCCTCACCGTGGCCGCCAAGACCCAGGGTTTGACCCGCATCGATGCGGTCGCACTCAGCGAAGATGGCTCGCGCACCTTCGCTGCGCAGAACAGCTCGCCACTCAGAAAACTTGCTGACGTGGCAACCGCCCAGGCCGTCAGCACGCCCATCGAACAGAGCAGCGTCGCTGCGCATGCAGTTCAACCCGGGCCGACACCCATCTTCATTCCGCATATACCGCCGATAAATCAACAGCAAGCCACGCAGCAGACCGGCCCGCACTTTTAACGACGGCTTTGCCATGTCTTGAATCAATACGTCGCCATCAGTTTCTGTCGGCGTGTGTTTGCCGGCAACGAATAGTGTGAACGGTGTCGCTCAATTGAACGATGGGATTCATATAACCATGCATATGTGCGTTACCGACGGCGATACCGACAACCTTGCTTATTCTCCCGTGCCCCGTCTGCAGCCAGCCGCTGCACCTTCAAAAACCATGCAGATCAGATGAGCCGAACCACCATGCCGACGCGCCTGACTTCCTCCCTGATCCTTTCTTTGGCTCTGATCACCTCTGCCTATGGCTCCTCCATGAAAAATCCCGACATCAAGCAAAACCCGCATCCCAAAATGCGCTACGAAATTACGATGACGATCGACGGAGCACCGGGGCCATTTGATTCAATAACCGCCTTCGTGCAGTACAAAGTGTCAAATGATCGCTGTGTACCGTTGACACCTATAAGTGGTGCCACACTTCCGCCTGAACGCCGCTTCCCCATTACCTTCACCCGTGTAAGCGACACCGTCTACAAAAGTGTTATCTATGCCGACATGATGGAGGACGAGAACTACTACGGCCTGGGTGTCTGTCATTGGGCGGTGGTAGCTGCCTCGGCGGATCTGAAGATCAATGGCACTTCCTTGAGCCCAGCTATTTTTCACGATGACATCGTGGCGCAGAAATCCGTGGCTACCTATTTCGTCAACAGCGACTACCTCGAAAGCAGCGGTGCAAATGACCAGGGGCGGGTGGTATCCGGTAATACCAACCGCGCTTTCTACCTGCCTGCTTCGCGGACCGATCTGTTCTCGATTGCGCTTGCCGCCAAGGAAGACTTCCAATGAGCATCAGCTCAAGCGATTACGCCTTGCTATCTCAGGACTCGTACCACGATCACCAGTTGAAGGACAAAGTCACACTCGGTGGCGCCCAGTACGAAGTGCTGGATCACGCCGACGATCCCAAGACTGGCTATCAAGGTACAGCTTACAAGCGGCTAGATACCGGCGAAGTTGTCATCGCTCATCGCGGTACCGAATTCGATAGAGAGCCTGTGCATGATGGTGGAGTCGATGCAGGCATGGTACTGGTTGGAGTGAATGCCCAGACACCTGATGCAATGGCTTTCACGCGAAAGGTGCTGGAAGAAGCGAAAGTCGATTCAGAACGGAGCGGACGGCCTCTGAGTGTTACCGTCACCGGTCACTCACTCGGTGGTACGTTGGCTGAAATTACCGCATATGAATGCGGTTTGCATGGCGAAACATTCAACGCCTATGGCGCTGCCAGCTTGTTGCAGGGCGTTCCCCACGGCGGCCATCAGGTCATCGACCACGTTCGGGCCGGCGATGTGGTCAGTGCTGCCAGCCCCCATTTCGGCGAAGTGCGCATCTATGCCGCCCAACAGGATATTGACACTCTAAGCAAGGCTGGCTATCGCGACAATGGGGGATTATTGAGCCCACGAGACCCTTTCAAGGCAATCGATTTCGACGCACACGCCATCGACAATTTCGTGCCCGATAGCAAACTCTTGGGCCACTCGATCATCAGCCCGGAAAACGAGGCGCGCTATCGCGCCCATCACGGCATGATCGATCGTTACCGCAACGATATGCTGGATTTGCGCACAGGATTATCGGCTACATGGGAAGTGCCCATGACGATGGGCGGAAAAATCGTCGAAGGTGCGCAGGCTATTGAGCATGGTGCCCAGCACGTTACTCACGTGATCGGAGAGAAAGGTTCGCAGGCGGCCCATGCTGCCGAGCGCGCCGCGCAGGCCGTAGCGGTCGAGGCCTTCCATGCCTATGAAACCACCCGTCACGGCATCGTGCAGGGCGCGCAGGCGACTGAGCATGTGATCGCACAGGATGTGCACGCCACCGAACATGCATCGTACACCCTGGCCAATGACGCTTCGCAGGCCTGGAACACACTGAGCCATACGGGCTCGTGGTTCGACAATAATCCAGGTACATCACCAACCACCCCATCACGTCTGGACCAGACTGCACACCCGGATCACGCACTCTATGAGCAGGCACGCAACGCCGTACATCGACTGGACGCCACGCATCAGCGCACACCGGATCAGCACAGTGACAATCTGGCTGCAGCCTTGGTCGTGGCCGCTCGACGTGACGGATTGAGCCAGATCCATCATGCGGTACTCAGCGATGATGCTTCTCACACCTTCGCTGTGCAGGGTGAACTGTACTCACCGCTGCGGCAATTCACCCATGTGCAAACTGTGCAGGCGGTCAACACGCCGATTGAACAGAGCAGCCTTGCTTGGCAACAAGTAGCATCGTCGAGACAGGAGCAAGCGCAGGCGCAGCAACCCGTTTCGCACTTCCAGGAACCACAGGCCCAACGCACCCATCCTGCAGCGGGCATGTAGGACTTGGTTGCATGGCGACATGTAGCGCGGATCGGGCAATTGAACGCTGGCATGGGGACCATGCCGGATATGACGCGATCGCATTGAAAATCGCGCAACTTTTCCAAGATTCGGTTCCCGTTCGGGGACACGAGCACAGGGCAGTGTTCCATGAGCAAAAGCAAATGGTATTGGGTAAGTGGCTCTCTTCTTGCCGCCATGGTGGCAGGTGAATATTTTTCGGGTTTTCTGAGCCTGCTTTCCCTCAAGTTGAATTCGAATCAACTCGGATGGGATACCTATTGGGATTATCTGCGCGCACTGGACATGCCGCAGGTACAAGTCTATGCCGGCCGAATCAAGGCCGCGGGCTATATCGGCTTCGGCTTGCCTGTAGCTGGCTGGTTGGCGTTGCTGTACTTCCTGGCAAGAAAGAAGAAGCCGTCACTGCACGGCGACGCGCGTTTCGCCAGAGCAGCTGACTTGAGCAAGCACGGAATGTTCAAGGCAACCGACAACGGCATTCTGGTCGGCAAGTTCAAGGGCGGGCTGGTCAGGCTGAGTGGGCAGCAGTTCGTGATACTCGCCGCGCCGACACGCTCAGGCAAGGGCGTCGGCGTGGTTGTACCGAACCTGCTCGAATATCAGGAATCGGTCGTCGTCCTGGATATCAAGCAGGAGAATTACGAACTGACCAGCGGCTGGCGCGCCAGCCAGGGGCAGGAGATCTACTTGTTCAACCCATTTGCCGAGGACCGCCGTACCCATCGCTGGAATCCGCTCAGTTACGTGTCGAAAGACTCTGCGTTCCGGGTTTCGGATCTGATGAGCATCGCGGCCATGCTTTACCCGGATGGAGCGGATGACCAGAAGTTCTGGGTCAGCCAAGCACGCAATGTATTCATGGCCTTTACGCTGTTTCTGTTCGAGAAGGAAGAATACGACGAGAAGCGCGGCGTACCGTCGCAACTCCGGGACAAGCCGACGCTCGGGGCCGTCTATCGGCTCTCATCCGGTGACGGTTCCGATCTGAAGCAGTTCTATCAGTTGCTGGCGCAGCAGCCCTTCCTCAGCGGCAACGCACAATCCGCGTTTGCCAATCTGCTATCGCAGGCGAACGAGACGTTCGCATCGATCCTCGGCTCGTTCAAGGAACCCCTGAACGCATGGATCAATCCCGTGCTGGACGCAGCCACCAGCGACGACGACTTCCTGCTGACTGATGTGCGCAAGAAGAAGATGACGATCTACATCGGCATCCAACCAAACAAATTGGCAGAAAGCCGGCTTATCGTGAACCTTTTCTTCAGCCAGCTGATTAATCTGAACACCAAGGAATTGCCGCAGAACAACCCGGCGCTGAAACATCAATGCCTGTTGCTGATGGATGAGTTCACCTCGATCGGAAGAGTCGAGATCATTGCCTCGGCCGTAGCCTACATGGCAGGCTACAACATCCGCCTGCTGCCCATCGTCCAGAGCATGGCACAGCTGGATGCCACGTACGGGAAAGACGTCTCGCGCACCATGATCACCAATCACGCCCTGCAGATCGTCTTCGCGCCGCGCGAGCAGCAGGACGCCAACGATTACTCCGACATGCTAGGTTACACTACAGTGCGCAAAGAACACGTCACGCGCGGCCGTGAAGTGTCACGCAGCAAGTCCGAAGAGCGGCGGGCCTTGATGCTTCCACAGGAATTGAAAGCGATGGGAACCGAGAAGGAGGTCTTTCTATACGAAGGCATTCCACATCCGGTGATGTGCGAAAAAATCCGCTATTACAAGGAAAGGTACTTCACTGCTCGCTTATTGCCGAAGGTAGTTATTCCAAAATTGGCGATATAGATGTGGGCTGCTGACCACATGCATCAGATGCCGTAAACAATCAAAATTACTCGACAAGCCAACCAGACAAAAGATCTCCACGATATTTACAGCATTAAGCGCCAACGCATCGGCGACACGAATGGAAGAATTTCTGCAACATCGCCTGATTCTTCGGCCGACAAACTTCCCTGCACCTCGATAGATGGTTATGGCGTTCGGCGGAGATCGGCGCGTCGAGCATGCTTTCCATGCTCTTGCCGGTATGGGTGCATGGACCATCGACAATCATGCAGAACTGATCGACTAGTTCCGCCTTGAATGTTCCTGATTAATGTGGACGAAGCCTGGAACTGGCCCGTAAGGCACCCTGGCGCCGAATCAGACGGGAATATCAGGTGCCGTAGGTACGGCCCTTCCAGCGTGAGCGTACCCCGCCCCAATACCGTATCGCCGAACCCCAGGTCATGCCCAGGTACAGCGTTGCGCTGAGCGGCAACAGGAGGGCCCATAACGGCGACATCCGGTAATAGCGCAACATCGGCAGGTAGCTCAGTGTCATGGCCGACCAGGCAGTTACCCCCAAGGGCCACGTATGCGGCGAATCAAGCAGCGCAAACGGCAAACCATAGGCAAGAGCGAATACAACAGTCACCGCCAACAGCAGCAACGTGGAGTAGCCAAGCTGGGTGAAAGCCGAGCGCGCCACCATGTCGTGGATGGAGCGTAAGGTTCCGTAGGACCGCAGACTCACGACCCCACAACTCAAACCCAGCCAGATACGGTAACCGGCATTTTTCACCTGGCGTGCCAGCGTGCAGTCGTCGATCAATGCATTGCGCAGGCTGGCGAAGGCACCTATCTGCCGCAGCACCTCCGTATCCACCAGTACGCAACCGCCCGCCGCTGCGGCGACATGGCGGCTGCTCGAATTCGACAATGAAAATGGATACAGCAATTTGAAGTAGTACACGAATACCGGTAGCAGCAGCCGGTCCCAGAAACTGGTACGGCGCAGATCTGCCATCAACGAGACCAGATGCAGACCCTCGCGCTGCTTGTGTGCCAACAGGGTCCCGAGCAGGCCCGGCTGCAACTGGATATCGGCATCGAGCAACAGTGTCATCGGGGTGCGCACATGGACCATGCCCTGCTCCAGGGCCCACAGCTTGCCAGCCCAGCCATCCGGCAACGGCTGGCCGTTGATGATGCGTGTATTCGGATACGCAGTGGCAATCTGCACCGTGGCATCGTTCGATTGATCGTCGATCACCAGCACTTGCAAACCCACTCCCTGAGCCCGCAAAGCGGCCAGGGCGGTGCCTATCACCTCGGCTTCG
>Ga0302227_10000764_pt1 | contig 25580 bp, 21 predicted proteins | sample II_Palsa_N1_1_FD_193525 | JGI IMG/M metagenome (GOLD analysis project Ga0302227, IMG submission 193525) | Peat permafrost microbial communities from Stordalen Mire near Abisko, Sweden - II_Palsa_N1_1 | ecosystem: Environmental > Terrestrial > Soil > Palsa > Peat permafrost | place: Sweden... | reverse complement strand
CTGATTAAATAAGTCGTAAACCGCAAAACGGATGGTCGCCGCATTATTTTTCAGGAAACGGCGCTCAAGGTATAGGTTCAGGATATTCGGATTGGTAACGCTCAGGCTCTGTGAATAACCGTAATAAATGTACTTCTCGTAATCGTAGCTGAATGTCCAGTTGCCAAAATAATTTTTACCATTGAAGAAGATGCTCCACGTACGGGTGTTATCTGAAATAAGCGAATCCGGTACGGTATTGGAAGTATGGTTAATCGCATATTGTGTCCACAATTGCACGTCTACATGGTCCTGTATATCAACGCGGAATTTAAGGCCTGGTGTAAGCTGCAGGTTTTTTGAACTGTTGCGCAGTGCAACAGAATCGGTGCCATTAACAGTTGTAAGGTAGTCTACCGTATTGGTATATGCTACTTGCCCGGTTAATGAAAGTGTAAATTTGCGCGCATCCCAGGGTTTTGAATAAACGAACCCACCTGTGAGATCGCTATAACCGTTGCCAGGCACATTCAAATATTGTGTAAGTACCGAGTTGCTCGCAAATGGAGCACCTTTAGGTTGGTTTTTAAAGGTAACAGAATTTGTGGTGATGTAATTGCTTATCTGCTGATAGCCGATATTGGTAAATAAAGCATTGCCTGAAGCAAAGTCAAATGAATTGTAACGCAGCAATACATTATTAGTAAACTGCGGCTTAAGATCGGCATTACCTTCAACCGGGTACAGTGGGTTCGATTTATCTATAACGGGCTGTAACTGCGAAAAGCTGGGTGCCGCATTTGATCCGTTATAGTAAAATATTAAGTTATGGCTGCGTGAAAAATTGTACACGAAACGTGCTGATGGGATGATATCGTAAGTAGTCACATGCGTTTGATTACCGGTTGTGAGCGATGAACCATTTAAATCGGATGACTGTACACCGAGGCCCAGTAAATAATTGTATTTCGCATGCACTACGCGGTAGTTAAACCCGAGGCGATTCGTTACAAAAGTAAAATTATAGTAATTAGTCAGTGCGCTGTCCGAACTAAAATAAGCCATTGGAGGTACACTGGTGCTGGTGTCGGTTACTTTATTGTTATCCGTTACAGAATAATTTAAGGCATAGTTAAACTCAAGGAACGCGTTGTGGCTTAAAGGTGTAAGATACGACAATGTGGTACCTATACTGTTGGTGCGGCTGTAAGTAGTGATCATCTGATCGGCTGCGCTTAAAGGCGCTCCTACTATATAATTACTTAAAGGGTTTGAATATGAATTGCTTGTAGTGGAGCTGGCTGTTACAGTCGCGCTAAAGTTATGCCTGTCACGAAATTTGTGATTATACAAAGCCGTAAATCCAAAGCTTGGGGAGGATGATGTTGCATAATTGTCCTGGCTAAGCAGGCTTGCCAACTGCGCTTTATTTGATGAAGAATATATAGAGTCGATCTCGTTTTCATGCGTAACGGTACTTGCATAGCTGAATGTGGGTGTAACCTTCAGGTAATTGCTGGTATCAGGTGTCCATTCCATATTCCAGGTAAACCGATCGTTGATGTTGGCGTCATGCTCGGTACTCTGCTGGTCATTTGTGGTACTTGAGTAGTTTTGTTGTTGTGTTGTGCTTGCAGTGTACAAATCGTTATCCGTAAAACTATAGCTGCCATACACAGTAAGATGTTTGCCCCACTGGTCGCGAAAATTGGCGCCGATAGAGTGTGCGTCCGTTATACCGTTGGTTGGCGTAATTAATGAACCGGAACTGGCCTGCGACCTGGATGCATTGCCGCGGCCACCGCCGCCACCAAAACCAGCACCGCCGTTGCCGCCACCACCACCACCGCCACCGGTAGATCCGTAGGAGAAAGTATTAACATTGGTATTGTTCAAGCTTCCCAATACGGCTATTTGCTGGTCGCCGTTAAAAATAAAGCTGTTCAATGTTCCCAGGTACCTGTTCGCGTCGGCCCCATTGCTTGCCGGCAACGCGTCTTCACCATCACCGCCGGTTGCTTGTAAGGTATAGCCATAATTTCTGTCCTTCCTTATGGTAATGTTCATGATCTTGTCGGGGTCGCCGGTTTTTACGCCGGTAAGGTTTGCCTGGTCGCCGTAATCATCTATCATTTGTATGTTTTCTACCACATCGGCCGGAAGGTTCTTAGTAATGGACTGAACGTCGCCGCCCATAAAGTCTTTACCGTTGATGCGTACTTTTGTAACCTGTTTGCCTTGTGTGGTAATGTTACCGTTGATATCCACATCAACACCCGGCAGTTTTTTGATCACATCTTCAACCGGGGCATTAGCGCGAACGGGATAGGCGCTTGCCTTGTATTCGGTGGTATCTTCTGTAAATCTAATCGCATTAACATCGCGTATAGTAACCGTTTTGAGCATATTAGATTCAACATGCAAAATAATAACCCCAACAGAGGCGTTTTGCCCGTCATTGGCTAATGTAAAATGTTTACGGATTGCCTGGTAACCTACCGATGCTACCGCGATGGCTATTTTAGTCCCTTTTATATTCTGAAAGGCAAACTTGCCGTTAACATCGGCAGCCAGGGCTGTACTGTCGGCTTTTATTTCGGAGGTAAGGATAACCGTAGCACCTGGTATGGTGGTTTTGGTAGTATCCATAATGAGGCCTGTTACATCGCGCCCGCTTTGCGCGTAGCTATATATTACAGATGATATTATTAATGATAAAGTGATTAAAAACGATTTCATAAGTTTTTTTGGCGTATTTTTATATAAATACAATAATCAGGGGCAAAGGTTGCATTTATTAATGTTAATCAGTTAATAATCATATCATTGTTACATATTTATAATATTATTGTTACCAAAAATAAAAAAAGCCGGAAAGTTTCCGGCTTTTATATAGAACTTGACAGTAAGTTATCACCTGCTGCCCAAACGGAACAAGCTCGATACCTGGGCAAAGTTGTTGAAATCAACATTCGGATGGACAACCGCCAGGGTAGTTAACGAAGTGCCCGGAATAACCACTATCCTGAAATCAAGGCCTGTTTCGGTTTGGCTTGCGGCAATATCAACATAGCCTATACGAATATCCTGCAATGTGATGTCGGCGCCTGATACGGTATAAGGCAATGCATAATATGCGCCCGTGCTACCGGTAGGTCTGATGTACACCAGTACAGCACCTTCATTAACAATATCGGCAGTTATAGCAGGTACATTTAGTGCTGTGCCGGTAAGCAATATGGTTTGGTTTGTAAGCAGATAGCTTGCCGCACCCGGGCCAGAAGTACCCGTTGCGCCAGTTGCACCTGTAGCGCCAGTTGCACCACCCGTTCCGTTACTTCCTGTAGCGCCTGTAGCGCCCGTAGCACCAGTGGCTCCGGTTGTTCCGGTTCCTGTAGCGCCTGTAGCACCAGTAGCCCCGGTTGGGCCACCCGAAGGGCCTGTTGCCCCGGTAACGCCCTGCGGGCCGGTATCGCCTGTTGCTCCGGTTGCGCCAGTTGCACCAGTTGAGCCGTTTGCACCGGCCGGGCCAGGCGTTTTATCTTTTCTGCACGCACTTATTATCGTAATCGCGCAAATCAGTACTGTTAAAAGCGAGAGTTTAAGTTTCATCATGGTAATTTTCAAACTGTTTGCTGTTGTACGCAAACGTAAAATAATTGGTTACAAATAAATTTCAAAGCGTTTTTAATTATAAGTTAATAATAATTTGCTGATATCCACCATGTTAATGAACATGTGTTTGTAACTTTTTCGTTGACATTGAAACATTTCATTAAAATATTTCGTTTATTTTTAAATTAACATTAACCTATATGAAAAACATTCGATCTAATCTGCATGCAAAAGTGCATCGCTGGATGGATAGCATCGGCTTCAGCCTGAACACATCCCAAACCGACAAAAAACGTAATGTGACTACTAATCACTACTTTTTTGAAACTTTCAACTTTATTGAAAAAGCAAAGAACAATGATGTGGACCGTTCGCAGTTTTTATGTTTTGATATGTATGGCGAAACAATCAATGTAAAGTCGCTGCTCGATCTGCAAACCGCTTTTTTTGAGAACATCAGCCAGCTCAAATAGTTTTTCACATATCAAGGTCAAATCCGCCGCTTCAGGGTTAGTATTACGTTGTCGTACCGGTTATCGTGAAAAACTTCCAGCAAAATACTGCGGTTATCTCTCGACTTAAATAAGGCATCTATCTCCTCAAGGCTCATTTTTGCTACCGGTTTAAAGTTTATGGATATGATTTCATCGCCCCGTTCCAATCCTATTACATCTCCTGCCGAGCCCGGTTCAACCCGGCTGATCACTACGTGCTGATAGTCGGTACCTGTTGAATAATATTCCAGGCCACTCATGTCGTGCTCAAATGGCTCGTCGCGCAAAAAGCCCGGTTTCAAATACATTACACTGTCGGCGTAATCAAATATCACATCAAACCTTTTTAATATGCCAATGCCCAGGTTGCCATCGCGGGGGACAGACGACACAATCTTTTCCTTTTCATCAGGAAAAGATGCCAGCACATTATCTATGGTGAATTTTCCTATCTGTATACTGTTGATACGGCTTATATAGCCGTTTATGGGCCCGTTTAAACCAATGCCCAGGTTAGCGGGTATATATTTTGCAGGAAGGCCGTTTTTTTGGACCATACTTTCAATAGAAACCGGGTGCCCGGCGCCTATATCAATCACCAGTTTACAATCCTGTACTTTATTGTTTGGATAGGTTACTTTTGCATGCAGGTAGGGCTTACGGTCTTCAATAGAAATAGGTATTTTGTTAGCGTTGCCAAACCTGTGGAGGTCTTTTGGGCGGCAAATGCTTAATGTACTGTCGCTGAAATTGATTTTTACAGCAAGACTGGAAAAAAATTCATACCCCAATAAGCCGTGTATGGCCATGCCGGCATAGTTTGAAAGATTAAAATGGTCTTTTTTTAATATGGCGGCGCTAACGTTATTGCTTACAAGCCCGGGTATATCAATATTCAGAAATGAGGTGATATAGGCTTCCGCATCATCACCCTCACCCAGTCCGGGTATTTTAATAATACGTTTTGAAACAAGGTTGATAGAATCTACCAGCGTAGGATCGGTAATAATCATCATACCTACGCCTGTATCCAAAATAAAATTAAAAGGCCCCTTGTCGTTTATTTTTAATTTAATAACAACCATATTGCGCACGATGCGGAAAGGGAGCACTATATGCTTCCTGTTCTTCACCAGGTCGAAAGACTGCCCGTGTGCTGTTAAAAAAGAACAGCACAGCAAACAAATAATGCATATTATGCGCAGCGATCTCATCCTATGGAATATATTTGGACGGTCAGGATTATAATTAGTGATTAAATTTACACAATTTGACGGAAGCAATATAATGATAGTTACAACCAGAAAAACATTTTACTATATAATATTTACGCTTTTTTGCCTGCTTTGGATGAATAAGGTTGATGCCGGCAACATAAGGAAGCATAAAATAAAAAAGCTGTTTAAACACTCAAAAATATTGAACGATCATTTTACAGGATTTGCGCTGTACGATCTCGATAATAATAAAATGATCTATGAGGTGAATGACGACAAATATTTCACCCCGGCATCAAACACAAAACTTTTTACCTGGTACACCTGCCTGCGCATGCTGGGCGACTCCGTTCCCGGATTACGGTACGAGGTACACAATGATTCGCTGATATTCTGGGGTACTGGTGATCCTTCATTTTTGCATTCGGATTTAAAAGGCGTTAATGCTTATAATTTTTTGAAGAGTAGCGGCAAGCAACTCTTTTTTGCATATGGAAACTACCAGAATGCTTTTTTTGGTGATGGTTGGGCATGGAATGATTATGACGATGATTACCAGGCCGAGATAAGCGAGTTACCTGTTGAAAATAACCTGGTTAGTTTCACCACCGATTCAAGCGGGCATTTCAAGGTTAGTCCATTCTATTTTCTCAAGGATTTTAGGTGCGATAGTAATTACAAACCCGCAAATTTTAAGATAAAGCGCGATTTTTTAAGCAATACCTTTATTTGCCCGTCCATACGGGCCCCTAAAAACTATTCGCAGCAAATACCATGGAAAGTAAGCCCTGAAATAACCCGCGCGTTATTGGAAGATACCCTTAAACAACCGATAAGCCTAATCCAAATGCCTTTAACGGCTTCGGCCAAAACTATTTACAACGCCAGTGCTGATACCGTTTACCGCCACCTGCTGCAACCAAGCGATAATTTTATCGCTGAACAGCTACTGCTGGTATGTTCATCCGTAAAATTCAATGTGCTGAACACCGATTCGGTTATCCGTTATTCTAAAACCCATTTTTTGAATGACCTGCCCGACGAGCCGCACTGGGTCGACGGTTCGGGGCTTTCGCGGTACAATGCCTTTACACCCCGGAGCATCGTGGCGCTGCTGATAAAAATTTTGCAAATGCGTGATGAAAATATGATCCACAGCGAACTGCCGCAAGGCGGTGTGGCCGGCACTATAAAAAGTGCTTACAAAACCGACAACGGACAGGTATTTGTGTGGGCCAAAACCGGTTCGCTCATGTACGATTATAACCAGAGCGGTTACCTTATCACACGCAAAGGCAAACGACTGGCTTTTTCATTTATGAACAATAACTTTGCCGAATCGCCGCGTACGGTACGTGATGAGATGGTAAAAATTATTACTTATATACACGATAATTATTAATAATTAGAAGCAAGAGTTAAGAGTCAGGAATCAAGATAAGCCCAGGAACTATAAAATGCCCCTTTTATACTGTTTATTATTTTCTTTTGATTAGTCCTTGCCTTCTTCCAGCTTTTCCACATTCTCGGTTTTTAGTTTGTCTTTTATTTCGGGATTTTGTGGCGGCAGTTTTTTCACTTCAACCTCCACCTCGCTTTGCCTGATGTGCACTGCGTATTCGGCAGGCTCAATTTTACTGCCGACAGCCTCGGCATAAACCTGCGTAAACTCGGCGCCCATATATAATATAGCAGCGGTATAATATATCCAGGTTAATATTACGATCAGTGAACCGGCAGCACCGTAGGTTGAGCTATTGGCAAAATACTGAATGTACAACCCAATGAGGTACTGGCCCAGTATAAAAAGCACTGCCGTAAATATTGCGCCGGAGCGCACATCCTTCCAGGTGATCTTCACATCGGGCAATACCTTAAACACGATGCCAAACAAAAGGGCTATCACAATAAATGTAATGCCAAAGTTTATTAAAAAAATAATTACCGTTACGCCCGGAAAGAAATGATGTATCTTATCGCTTAATGCACTTACCAAAATATTTATCACAAGCGATACCAGCAACAAAAACCCCAGGCTTGCTATCAGCGAAAAAGATAAAAACCTGTTTTGAATTAATTTCAGCCAGCCTTTTTTAGGTTTGGCACGCACACGCCAGATGATATTAAGCGATTCCTGTATCTCTACAAACATACTGCTGGCGCCCAGCAATAATATGGCACCGCCAATGATAACAGCCGCACCGCTTTTGCGGTAAATAGCCTGGCTTTGAATAATGTTTTTCATTTGGGTTGATGCATCTTTGCCCATATATTGTTGCAGCTGATCGTATACCATTTTCCGGTGAAATGGGTCCTTCAAAAACAGACCGATGAGCGCCAATATCAGTACCAGTAATGGAGCGATGGAAAAAATAGTATAGTATGCCAGCGAAGCGCTTAGTTTTAAGCCATTATCATTGATAAAGCCCATAAAAGTGGCAAGGATAATTTTCCACCAGCGCTTGAGGTATTCTTTTTTAAAGATCTTCATATTTTAAATATGTTGTAACAGGTGGTTATATTTGTGTACACCTTTGCTATAAACCATTTGCACTTGTTAAGGGTAAGCACTTCTAAACAAGCATATTATTTACCATATTGCATATTAAACCGTTGCCCGTATGAAAAGTTCAGTTTTTTTTGGCCCGAAGTTTAAAATGCTGCTCTTTGCACTGTTGGTATGCAATTTTAGTGCCTTTGCACAAAAAACCACCATATGGATAGTAAACCATGCAGAAAATGTACCGGGCCGCGATGTGCTGTCAGATACCGGCCTGCAACGCGCCAACGACCTGGTGAAAGCCCTGAAGCATAGCGGCGTGGAAACTATTTACACTACGGATGCTAAAGTATCGCAGCAAACGGCCAACCCGCTGGCGGTAAAGGTGCGCATACTGCCCCGCATTTATACCGACAGCATTAAAAAGTTCGCCGAAATCATTAAAAGAAACTTCATCGGCAAAAACGTATTGATCATTGCAGACTATAAGACCATTATCCCGCTGTTATCAGAGTTTGGCGCCGATTCGCCATTTGATGAGTTAAGCAAAGGTGATTACGACCAGCTATTTACCATTACCATAAAACCATCCGGCGATGCAGAAAGCTCCGTGCGTTATTATGGCAAAAAACACCACGATAACGAGATACCGCAGAGCTATATAATGGATAATATACAACCTGGGGTGCCGGGGAAATAGTTTGCAGTTTTTAGTTGGCAGTTTGCTTAGGCGTTTTAGGTGATAATTAAATAGCGATATTAAACAAATTTGTCAGATCTCTTTAAAATGACTAAAATAATTAGATACATGCTTTTTACAATAGCATTTGTCATCGCTTTTGGCGGTGTGTTATTAATAGGCTATGGGTTTTGGTTTTTTTGGAATTTATCTACCCAGTTTGGTTCTCCTAACTAATATAAAAATCCCAGTTTATTGAAGCGATACGAAGACTTTACAAATCCCCAAACGGCACATCCAGCAACTCATAATTCTGCCAGCCGTTATAGTCATAATGCCACCACTCTGTGCTGATAACATGGAACCCGTGTTTTTGCATCACGCTTTCCAGGTACTCCCGGTTGTCGATCTCTTTTTGGGGCAGATCGGCATAATTTGCCCCGGCCTGGCGGCTAAAACTGTCGAAACCGGTGGGCATATCCAGCTCCTTACCAGTTTTCAGGTCAATCAGGCTCAGGTCGATAGCGCAGCCACGGTTATGTTTCGAGCCATAATGCGGATCGGCTACAAAATTGGTGTCGGGCGTAACCTCGTAAAAATGTTCGGTAACGGCATAAGGCCGGTAAGCATCATAAATTTTTAGGCCGAGGCCTTTTGTTTTCAATTCATCTTCAACCTCTTTTAAAGCCAACACTACCGGTAGCCGGGCAAAAGCCCGCGCCTGTTTATACATTTTGTGGTGCGTGAAGTTATTGGTGGTAGCATAACGGATATCCAGCTGTATTTCGGGGATATATTTTTTTATTTCGACGAGCTTTTTGTTGGGATCGGCATTTACTTCCAGGCAATATTTTTCCGGGCCGCTTATTTTACTGCTGTCGATATATTTATAATGTTGGGCCCGGGCAAACCCCGCACACAATATCAGCATAAACAAAAAAACAATACGGCGCATAATTATCGGTTTGAAACAATGAGCAGATCAAGGTCTTTTGTAGGGATAGAGAAACGCTCGCCAATATACTTATTGGTTAGGTGCCCCTGGTAAATGTAAACCGCATTGCGCACACCGGCATTTTGCCAGATCACATTTTTTATGCCGCCCTGGTCGCCTATGTCGACAAGTATGGGTGCGAAAATATTTGTAAGTGCATATGTAGCCGTACGGGCCACACGCGATGCAATGTTTGGTACGCAATAATGGATCACATCATACTTACGAAACACCGGGTTGGTATGGTTAGTGATCTCCGAGGTTTCAAAGCATCCGCCCTGGTCAATACTTACGTCAATAATAACCGAATCGCGTTTCATTTTGCTCACCGTAGCTTCGGATATAATGCAAGGGCTGCGCCCGTCGGGTGCCCGCATAGCGCCAATGGCCACATCGCAGGTTGTCACCGCTTTTTCCAGCACAATGGGCTGCACTACCGAGGTAAATACCCGGCTGCCGATATTATTCTGTAGGCGACGTAGTTTATAAATGGATGGATCGAACACCTTCACTTCAGCGCCTAACGATATGGCCGTACGCGCGGCATATTCGCCAACGGTGCCGGCCCCTAAAATTACAATTTCTGTCGGCGGTACACCGGTGATGCCTCCGAGCATCAGCCCTTTCCCGTCGAACACATTGCTTAAATACTCGGCCGCTATCAATATGGATGTTGCCCCAACTATCTCGCTCATTGCACGGACAACGGTTAATGAACCACCTTCGTCCTGCAAATGCTCAAAGCATAACGCCGTTACTTTTTTGTTGATAAGTGCCTGCAGGCATTCGGGTTTTAGCGTTGAGACCTGCAGGGCCGATATTAGTATCTGTCCCGGCTTCATCATTTCTATTTCCTGCAATGTAGGCGGGGCAATTTTGATGATGATATCGGCTTCGTAAACAGATTTGCTATCATAAACGATCTTAGCGCCCTGGTCGTTATAGTCCTTGTCCGAAAAATTAGCGGCCTGGCCGGCATTATGCTCCAGCATTACATCGTGCCCGTTATTGATGAGCAGCGCAACCGATAAAGGTGTAAGCGCTATCCTGTTCTCCTGGAACGAAACTTCTTTTGGAATGCCAATATAGAGCTTGTTTTTTTTGGTTTTTACTTCCAGCATCGACTCCTGGGGTTGCATCATAGCCTGTTTGGCGATGTCAGAAAACCCGCTTAATTTCCCTGAATTCATCTATGGCAGTTGTTTACGGGTGATGAAGTTAAGAAAAAAATTTGTATCATTTTAAATCAAATCTTATCTGCACTTATATTTCGCTCACTGTCGCTTAAAACATCTATTTGTATACGAGTGTAATGTTCAGGTAGCAGGTCGGGTATTTTTTCCGGCCATTCGATGAAACAATAGTTGCCCGAATCGATATATTCTTCAAAACCGATATCCAGCGCTTCGGCCTGGTTTTTCAGCCTGTAAAAATCGAAGTGAAAAATACGCCCATTAGGTGAACGATATTCATTTACAATGGCGAAAGTGGGGCTTGAGGTGTTATCGGTAACGCCAAGTTGTTTGCATAATGCATTGATGAGCGTGGTTTTGCCTGCGCCCATCTGGCCGTAAAAAAGAAAGGTTTTTTGCGGGGATGCAAAATCCAGAATTTTTTGCGCGGCGGTATCGAGATCAGAGAGGCTGTTGAGCTGCAAATTCATTTTGCGAAAATAGGCATAAAAATACAACTGGTTTAAGTTAGCGCTGCGCTTTTAAATCAATTTTAGAAGAAATCAGGACTCCGTCCGGCTTAGCTGAACGGGATGTTATTAGAAAATGATTAGGCCATTCTGTTTGCCACCGGGCACATAAATTAATTAAACTTGCCGATAATTTTTAAAGAACATCTATCATCAACATAAAAAAACAAATGGAACAGGATATAAAAAACACAGCCCTGCTGGTAATGGATATGCAGCAGGGGATTTTAGGAAATTATCCGGCGGCTGCAACAGCAACGGCCAACGTGGCAAAGGCGATAGCTAATGCCCGCGCTAAACAAATACCGGTGATCTATGTAGTTGTAGGTTTCCGCAAAGGTGCGCCTGAAGTAAGTTTGAACAATAAAGGGTTCGGTAGCCGAAAGGACAGCTTTGGCGGGATTAATATGGATGAATTTATGAAGGTACATCCCGATATTGCACCGCAGGGAAATGAAGTAACCGTAATAAAACGCCGGGTAAGCGCCTTCACCGGCAGTGACCTGGAAGTTATTTTACGCTCGATGAATATACAACACCTCGTACTCACAGGCATATCCACTAGCGGGGTGGTATTGGCTACGCTGGTAGAGGCCGCCGATAAAGATTTCCGCCTTACAGTAATAAGTGATTGCTGTTTCGACCCGGATGAAGAAGTGCACCGCGTTTTAACCCAAAATATTTTCAGTAAGCGTGGCGATGTTATAACGCTGGAAGAATGGGTAGGATAAAGTTGCTTGTTGCTATAACGTAGTTTATACGCTACCGCGTTATCCCCGCAGAATTAAACTGAAGGTCGTACAATTTACGGTAATAACCGTGCTCAATTTTGAGTAATTCCTGGTGGGTGCCCATTTCCTTTATTTCACCATGATCGAGCACGATAATGCGGTCGGCATTCTGGATGGTGGAGAGGCGGTGGGCTATCACTATAGCCGTACGACCCTGCATGAGCTTATTGATAGCGTTTTGGATGAGTATTTCTGTTTCGGTATCGACTGATGAGGTCGCCTCATCCAAAACCAAAATAGCCGGGTTATAAACCAGTGCGCGGATAAACGAGATCAATTGCGCCTGCCCCGCCGATAGGGTCGAGCCGCGCTCCATTACATTGTAATCATAGCCACCGGGTAAACGTTCGATAAATTCGTGTGCGCCCACATCTTTAGCCGCCGCAATCACTTGTTCGCGGGTGATGGTTTCATTGTTCAAACTGATGTTGTTGGCAATGGTGTCGGTAAACAAAAACACATCCTGTATCACCGTAGCTATTTGTGCGCGGAGGTAATCTACGTCATAATCATGAATGTCGATATCATCAACCGTAACCGTGCCTTTTGCTATCTCATAAAAGCGGTTCAGTATGTTTATGGTGGATGATTTGCCTGCACCGGTTGCGCCCACTAACGCCAGGGTTTCACCCGGCTTCACATGGAAATTGATGTTTTTCAGTACCCAGTTCTCATCGTTATAAGCAAACCAAACATTTTCAAAGCGAATGTCGCCTTGTATCCTGCCTGTTCGTACTGTGCCGTTATTTTCGGCCACTTCCTGCGTATCTAAAACTTTAAAAATCCTGTCGGCGCCAACCATACCCATTTGTAGCGTATTGAATTTATCGGCCAACTGACGTATCGGCCTGAACATGAGGTTGAGCATGCCGATATAGGCAACAATCGTTCCGGCTGTTACCGGCTGTTTACCGGTGCCCAGCCATTTTAATTGGCCATCACTCAAAACGCGTTTTGCCCCATACCAAACCAGCAAACCCATACAAATAGCAAACAGGATTTCAACCACCGGGAAAAATATGGAATAATACCAGTTGGAGCGGATGTTGGCATCACGGTATTTTTTATTTACCGAAATGAACTTGCGCATCTCCTGGTCTTCGCGGGCGAAATATTGTATCACGCTGATGCCGGAAATATGCTCGGCCAAAAACGTGTTGAGGTGCGCCACCTGTGTACGCACTTCCTGGAAAGATGACTTTATCGCTTCCTTAAAAATATACGTAGCCACAAAAAACAGCGGCATGGGGATCAGCGTAACCAAAGCCAGTTTCCAGTCCATGTAGAGCATTACGCCTACTAAGGCAATTACCAATAGCATATCACCCATTATAGAGATAAGCCCTTCGGAAAAAATATCGGCGATAGTTTCCAAATCAGACACGGTTCGCGTAATGAGCACACCTATCGGCGTACGGTCGAAATATTTCAGCCTTAAACTGGTAATATGATTGAAAATATCGATGCGCAGGTCGCGGATGACCGATTCGCCCAGCCAGTTGGTAATAAAGGTTTGATAATATTGGGCCACAGTTTGTATAATTAACTGTGCCATCATCAACCCGACCATAAAAAGCAGGCCGTCGTAATCATCCTTTAAAATATAATTGTCGAGCGTTTTTTGTATGAGGATGGGCTGTACAATGGCAATCGCCGCCAGGAAAATTGTTAAGAAAACAGCAATTACAAAAGTTTTATTGTATGGCTTAACATAGCACATTACGCGGCCCAGCAAGTTCCAGTCGAGCGCTTTGCCGGTTACCGCAGATGCCTTTTTCTGATCTTTATTTTCCTCTTTTTTACTCACCAGAACAAAGGTAACTATTAAAACAGATAAGCTTATAGATTTGCTCCCCCTTCAGGGGGCTGGGGGGCATATTTTACTTCTGTAAGATATAACCCGCATGCCGGCACCGACGTTCCTGCATTGCTGCGGTTTTTACTTTGGATAATGAGTTTTACTTCCCACGGTTCTATCTCTTTCCGGCCTACCTGTAGCAACGTACCCACAATGGCCCGCACCATGTTGCGTAAAAAGCGGTCGGCTGAAATGTGGAATATGATACCGCTATCCGTTTTTACCCACTCCGCGTAGGATATTTTGCAGTTATTGGTTTTTACCTGCGTATTCGATTTACTGAAACAGCTGAAATCGGTGTACTCCATCATAATCCTCGCCGCCTGGTTCATTAGCTCAATATCCGGCTCATCGCGCAGCAACCAGGAGTAGCCGTGCTTGAACGGGTCTTTATTAAAATGGATATGATACTCATATGAACGCAATACCGCATCAAATCTTGCATGGGCTTCGGCTGCAACAGGGATGATATTTTTTATGGCGATGTCATTGGGTAGTAAGGCATTTAAGCTTTTAAGTTTGTCCATAGTCGATAGACCATAGCCCATGGCAGCTACATTCTTGTCCATAGTCGATAGACCATAGCCCATGGCAGCTGCATTTTTTGCTATGGTCCATGGACTATGGTCCATGATCTCAAAAAAATCAAAGTGTGCAAAAAACTCCTTCGCATGCACTCCCGTATCGGTCCGTCCGCAGCCGGTGGTTTCTATTTGCTGGCGCAAAACGGTGCTTAATGCTTTATCCAAAACTTCCTGCACTGTAACCGCGTTAGGCTGTATTTGCCAGCCGTGATAGTTGGTGCCATCGTAAGAAAGTTCGATAAAAAAGCGTTGGTTTGCCACAGAAGGCAAATGTAATGCTTTGATTGGCGATTTCAGATTTACTGAATTACGATTTGATGATAATAGATTAAATCTACATCCTATCTTTGCTCAACAATACAAATACTTATGTTACAACGCATACAAAGCATTTACCTCTTTTTAGCCGGACTGGCCATATTCGCGCTCTATTTGTTTCCATTGGTTCACAATGTTTATGTGGACAGCACGCCCACAAGCATTATGGTTACCGGCAGCTATACCGATGCCGGCGGACAGCAGCAAATGCAAACGCACTTTGTGGCGCTTTCGGCAGTTACAGCTGTTGTGGGGCTGATACCTATCGTTATCATCTTCCTGTTCCGCAACCGCAAACAACAGATCGCTTTTTGCTGGAGCGCTCTGCTGGTTGTTATCGGCTACAGTTTCTGGATAGCGCAGGTTGCCAAAAGCATCACTGGCCCGGTTACCCTGCAATTTAATAATTTTGGTATAGGCATGCTGCTTTGCCCGCTGAGTATTATTTTTTTGATCGGCGCAGTTAGGTCCATACAGCGTGATGAAAAACTGGTTAAGTCGGCAGATAGGCTGCGGTAGTTAAATCCTTGTTAATTTTTGTTAAAATTAATCGCGATTACTGCCAGGCTGAACAATATTAGCAGATAATCTTTTACCTTTAAACATGGTTTGTTATTTTCGCAAATAAATGACAAGGTTTTGAGATCGTCTCAAATCTAATGTCTCAAATCTCATATCTGGTTAAATGGAAGAATTTGAAGCAAGCGCATCGGCAAATAAAACCAAATCGATATACATTTCAACAGTATTCGGGGTTGCCCTGGTATTGCTGATGGTAGGCTTGCTGGGCCTTATACTGGTTCATGCCAATAACCTTTCGCGCTATGTGAAAGAGAATATTGTGTTGAATATTTATATGGACGATGCCGCCCATGAAACTGATATTTTGCAGCTACAACGCGACCTGGAAGCCAACCCTATGGTTAAGCAAACCCAGTATGTTAACAAGGAACTGGCTGCCCGTAACCTGCAAAAGGATTTGGGCGAGGATTTTGTAAAGTTTTTAGGCTATAATCCATTGTCAGCTTCGCTGGATGTTTATCTTAAGGCTGATTATGCCAACAATGCCGATATAGACAAATTCAAAGGTGAATTGCTGAAAAATCCGTTGGTGAAAGAAGTAAAATACCAGCAGTCGCTTGTGGATATGATGAACCAGAACCTTACTTCCATAACACTCATTATACTGGCATTTACCGCTATATTCGTAGTGGTTTCGGTAGCATTGATTAACAACACCATCAGGCTGGCAATCTATTCACAACGGTTTTTAATTAAGTCGATGCAACTGGTAGGCGCAACCAAAGGCTTTATACGCAAGCCGTTCATCCTTTATGGTATCTGGCACGGGTTATTAGGCGGGTTAATAGCCATTATGATACTGATCGCAACTTTATATTTCGCTTACCAACAAGTTCCTGACCTCATTGTACTACAGAATTACTACGAATTTGGCATCGTATTTTTGGTAGTGATAGGCATGGGACTGTTTATATCAGGGTTTAGCACCTTTTTAGCCGTAAATAAATTTTTAAGGCTGAAGATATATGATCTGTATAGGTAGAGGTTAGAGATCAGAGATTAGGCGACATACGGTTAAAGGTAAAAGGCGAAGGGTAAAAGGTAGTTTAGAATTAAATAAAGAATTCAATATATAGAGAGTAGTAAAAATCAATAATTCACTCAATCACTCATTCAATAATTAAATCATGGCACAACAGAAATATACTAAACCAGCTGCCCCGGTAAGAACAGCTGCAGCTCCTAAGCCTAAAGCAGATGAACCGGTTCACTTTGTTTTTGGTAAAAGCAATTACCAATGGCTTATTGCAGCTATAGTTGTAGTTGCATTAGGGTTCTTTTTAATGGCTGGTACAACCGATATTTACAGCGATACCAAGATCGTTGTCGCGCCGCTGGTGGTTTTAGGTGGCTTTGCTTTGGGTTTTGTAGCGATACTTAAAAAGCCCGCAGCCAAAGTATGAGCATTATACAACTAATAATCCTATCCATTATTGAGGGCTTAACAGAATTTTTACCGGTATCGTCAACCGGGCATATGGTTATTACCAGCGCCCTGATGGGAATTGACAAAGATCCATTCGTTAAGCTTTTTGAAATTGTTATACAATTCGGGGCAATACTGGCGGTGGTGGTATTATACTTCAAACGCTTTATTAAGTCTGTCGATTTTTACGTCAAATTAGTTATAGGTGTTATTCCTGCTGTAATTTTAGGACTTCTGCTTAAAAAATACATTGAGAAATTGTTAGAAAGCCCATTGGTTGTTGCCATTGCCTTTGTTGTGGGCGGTATCATCCTGCTTTTTGTCGACCAGTGGTTCAACAAGCCAACTGTTAAGGAAGAAAAGCAGATCAATCATATCACCGCGTTTAAAATCGGTGTTTTCCAATGTTTGGCTATGATACCGGGTGTTTCGCGGTCTGCCGCTTCCATAGTTGGCGGTATGTCGCAGAAACTGAGCAGGACAGCCGCTGCCGAGTTCTCATTCTTCCTGGCGGTACCAACCATGTTTGGCGCTACGGTGAAGGACCTTTGGGATTTTCACAAAGCCAACACACTTTCGCCCGAAGTAATGCACCATGACATAAAATACCTGCTCATCGGCAGTGTTATTGCATTTGTTGTAGCCATGCTTGCCATCCGCAGTTTTATTACTTTCCTGGAGAAAAAAGGCTTTAGGTTATTCGGCATTTACCGCATCATCGCGGGTACTGCCATTATCATACTGTATTTTACCACCACTGCCTTGCATAATATGTAAGGTAGTGCTTTGTAGTTAACTCGATTTAATTAATAACAATTATTTTAGCTTTATGCCTTTGGCATTAAGCTTTTTGCTTTTTATATCATGTACGCATCAATTGTTTTCTTCGCCGTTTTTGTATTGCCGCTCACCGCATTCCTCATCTGGATCATGCGGCAGGACAAGCGCAAAGGCGTCACCGGTTTGATTGTATTGGGGATACTGGTTATCGGTGCTATTGCTTATATGTTTTGGAAAACGAAGGGGCAATAACCGATGGAGGTTCACCCTAATAACTGGCAGTTTAAAACGCTTCAACAGCTTGAAAAGAAAGATTGGGGAAGTCCAAATGACGGTGATTCTTTCCTGGTTGAGCGTTGCCTCCAGTTAACTAAAATTCCGCTTAACGAGTTTACAGTTGAAGATTTAAGGATAATGATCGGCCAAAACTTTGGTCTTATTTACCTTGTAACTTTAGCGATGGAAAGATTAAAAGAAAACATACTCGCCGAAGGTGATTTTTATCCCGGCGATCTTTTAAAAAATGTGGCAAATATCAACGAGCAGTTTTGGGCTGATAACGAGCATTTGCGTAAAGAGTTAATGGAAATAATTAAGAGAAACTGGCAAAAACTGGAGGGCGAAAATATTTCTTTGGGGGCTTTCTCCATCAAAAATTAAAAAGGCTTTCTCGTTAAAAGAAAGCCTTTTCCATATCGGTGTAATCACACCCTAAAATCTGTGAAATCTCAATTAAACTTCTGCTAAATGTTCGCCGGTAACTTCCGCTTTTATTTTAGTTTCCAGTTCTTCCATCAACTCGGGGTTATCCAGTAATAATTGTTTCACCGCATCACGACCCTGTCCTAAGCGGGTTTCACCATAGCTGAACCATGAGCCTGCTTTTTTGATGATGTTGTGCTCAACACCCAGGTCGATGATCTCGCCCACTTTGGAAATACCTTCGCCAAACATAATATCAAACTCGGCTATGCGGAACGGCGGAGCAACCTTATTCTTTACTATTTTAACCTTTACACGGTTACCCGATACCTCGTCGGTATCCTTAATTTGCGATATACGACGCACATCCAAACGTACTGAAGCGTAGAATTTAAGCGCATTACCACCGGTAGTGGTTTCGGGGTTACCGAACATTACACCGATCTTATCACGCAGTTGGTTAATGAATATACAGCAGCAGCCGGTTTTACTAATAGTGCCAGTAAGCTTACGCAGCGCCTGCGACATTAAACGTGCCTGCAAACCCATTTTCGAGTCACCCATTTCGCCTTCAATTTCGGCTTTGGGCACCAGGGCAGCCACCGAGTCGATCACTAAAATATCGATAGCACCGGAGCGGATCAGGTTATCGGCGATTTCCAATGCCTGCTCACCATTATCCGGCTGCGATATAAGCAAATTCTCTACGTCCACACCTAACTTTTTGGCGTAGAATTTATCAAACGCGTGTTCTGCGTCAATAAAAGCGGCAATACCGCCTGTTTTCTGTGCTTCGGCAATAGCATGTATGGCCAGCGTGGTTTTACCTGAAGATTCCGGGCCGTATATCTCAATTACCCTTCCTTTTGGCAAGCCGCCAACACCCAGGGCAATATCAAGGCCGAGTGACCCGGTAGATATCACCTCCATAGGCTCGATAGCTACATCGCCCAGCTTCATGATGATGCCTTTGCCGTAGTTTTTCTCCAGTGTATTTAATGTAAGCTGTAATGCTTTTAGTTTTTCTGCGTTTGCGTTGTTGCTCATCGTGTAAATAAATTCAAAACAAATGTAAAAACAATTATTTATAAATACTAATTTTTTTAGTAAAAAATATTACTGTCATTACAAGGAACGAAGTAACTTCTGAGATACAAAATAAAAAGTACAAAGTTCATTAAATGATGTCATCTAAAAACCATGCGTCCCATTGACTGGATAGTTCAGAGATTGCTTCGTTCCTCGCAATGACGTGTTGGGATTAATGTTAAGTAAATATAAACGCTTACCCGCAAACATTATTAACAATCAGCCTGATCAAAATCCTTTTTTCCTAACAACGCCTGGTTTTCGTTCGCGCTTAGGTTCCACAGTTTTAACATCTTCTGCGCCGTAGCTGCGGGCCATTTTGGCTATGCGTTCTTCGAGCGTTTCGGTGGTCAGGCGCTCCCGGCCGAGGCTGTCGACCATTATCGGGAAGGCAAAAGGTGTAGGGCGCTCAATAGTCTTTAAAACGATGCTTTGCGTTTGAATGCGCTGCAAGGCCATGCGCAGACGAAATTCTTCTAACTGGAAAGCCAGCGCCTCATTATAAGCCTGTCGAACCAATAAGTTATCCGGCTCATATTCGCTAAACACCTCGAAAAGCAGCGAAGTTGACGCCTGTAAATGCTTGCTCCTTATCTGCTGCCCTGGGTAACCGGTAAACACTAACCCGCCAATATTGGCAATATCCCTAAAACGGCGTCGCGCCATTTCGTTAGCGTTGAGGCTGTGCTGGATGTCGTCGATCAGGTTATCGATGGAAAAGAATGAAGCGTCTTCCAGCGCTTCTTCAATAGGTATACTTTCATCAGTCAACAACTCAAAACCATAATCATTCATGGCAATAGAAAAACTGGCGCTTTTTATTTTGCTGATGCGATAAGCCAGCAGCGATGCCATACCCTCGTGCACCAAACGCCCTTCGAACGGGTAAAAGATAAGGTGATGCCCTTCGGTTGATTTGAATGATTCGATCAAAAACTCATGGCGTTGCGGCAGGTGGGATAAGCGCTGCTGCAATTCAAAAAGCGGCTGCAAGGCAACCACTTCTTCATCGGTAGCAATGCCGTGCGCCACCTCGTCCAGCTTTTCGCGGAACATGGCCGATAATTGCGACGACAACGGCATCCTTCCACCCATCCAGCTGGGGATAATGCCCTTGTTTGATTTGGCCTTTTTTACAAATACGGTCATCTCCTTTATCTGCACCAGCTCCAGGCTATGACCTGCAAACCTGAACACATTACCCGGCCGCAGTTTGGATATGAAGTACTCTTCAATGGTGCCCAGGCTGCTGCCGTTCATCCAGCGTACGCGCAGGCTCAGGTCGCTGGTAATGGTGCCGATGCTCAGCCGGTGCCGCATGGCCACCCGGCGGCTATTTACTTTGAACAGGCCATTTTCTACTTCTACCTTTAAAAATTCATCGTACTGCGCCAGCGTTTTGCCGCCGGTGGTAATAAAATCCAGCAGCTGGTTAAATTCATTACGGGTGAGATCGGCAAAGGCGAAGGTGGTTTTTACCTCAGCAAACAATTCATTTGCCCTGAAACCATCCGATACGGCCAGCGTAACCATATATTGGATAAGCACATCCATAGTGAGCAATAGCGGGTCGCGGCTCTCAAAGATGCCCCGCCTTATGGCCTCTTTCAACGCCGCGCCTTCCAGCAGTTCCATGGAATGCGTGGGTACGAACCATGCTTTCGAGACAGCGCCCGGATGGTGGCCGCTCCTGCCCGCGCGCTGCATAAAACGCGCTACACCTTTAGGGCTGCCCACTTGTATCACGCAATCTACCGGGCGAAAATCGACCCCTAAATCCAAGCTTGATGTGCAAACCACTACTTTGAGCGCTTCGGCATGCAGGGCGGCTTCCACCCAGTTGCGCACTTCGTTATCCAGCGAACCGTGGTGCATGGCGATAACCCCGGCATATTCCGGGTAATTATCCAATATAGCATGGTACCAAATCTCCGACTGCGACCGCGTATTGGTAAAAATAAGCGTGGTGCTGCTTTGCGCCACAATTTCCATTACTTGTGGCAACAGCATCAAACCAATATGGCCCGACCAGGAATAGGTTTCAACATTCTCCGGGATAATGGATTGTATAACAAGTTTCTTTTGCAGGTTTGCCCGCACCATTTTTATTTTTTCAGGTGGGAAATCATTGCCTAAAAGTACTTCGGCGGCTTCTTCCAAATTGCCGATAGTAGCGGATATACCCCATATTTTTAGTTTGCTATTTTGCGTTAGCAACTGGTCAGGAACGAACTGTTCTTCGCTAAAATCAATACCTGTCTTTTTTGCTTTGGTGTTTACATCAACTACCGTTTCGAGTTTCCGCACCAGCGCCTTTACTTCTTCAATTACCTTATCCGGATCATACAAAACGGCGTTGTTAGTAAACCTAATCACCGAATAGCCTTGTTCTGCAAGGGCTTCATCGCGTTTTTTATATTCGGCCCGTTCTGTTTCGGTGGGATAAGGAAATTCAACCTCGACAATTAACCGTTTATCGGTGCAGATAAACCCGTAATGCTCCTCAACCAGCGGGTGTTCCCGGCTAAATTTGCAACCGGTATTTACGCCCCGCAAAAAGCGCCCCAGTATGCTTTCAGCCTCGGTAGGCTTGCGGCGGATGGGTTTGGAATAGCCGGTTTTTTTCCAGTCGGCGGTCCTTGGCTTTTTTGCTGGTAGTTCATCGACTGTTTGAATAGTATTATCAACTTCTTTTAAATGCTTTAACCGGCTCAACCCCAATTCTACCTGTACGCCGCGTTTGGTGCCTAATAATTCGTGCCATTCATCTGTTACTACTACCTCCAGCCCGCTAAAAAATTTCGGATAGTCTTTTTGGGCGAGCATGAGGTGCAGGCTTTCGGGGGTGGTGAGCAGTACTTCGGGCAGCTTCTTTTTCAGCGCCTGCTTTTCTTCCACCGGGGTATCGCCCGTGCGGGTGGCGATTTGCCAGGGGATGCCGATCTCGTCGCAAACTTCCTGCATGGCTTTTTTAATGTCGTTGGTTAAAGCACGAAGCGGGGTTATCCAAAGCATCAGCAAACCGTTGTTTCTGCGGGAGGTGTAGCTGTCCGGGTATTTATTGATATAATCAGCTAAAAAAGGCAGGAGCAATGCAAAGGTTTTACCGCTGCCGGTAGGTGCATTCAGCAGCCCCGAAAAACCATCGAGGTAAGCCGCTTCCATCTCGCGCTGAAAAGGAAACTGCTCCCAGTTTTTATGCCGGTACCAATCGCGTATAACCTGCTGTCCCTTTGTGATCATGCTGATAATATACAACGGAAATTATAATTAGTTGTCAAGATTCAAGAGATTGGGGCAAGAATCAAGACAAAGCAACCAAAATCAATTCATTATGGCAATTTATCACATAGTGTAGAGACGCAAAATTTTGCGTCTCTACGGAATTGATCATTTCCTGCCTCTTGCTTCTTAATTCTTGCTTCCCTTTTTAAATTGACCTTCAGATGTAAATATCCCGCAACAAAAATCCGAGATTTGGGTTATAATGTAAATCGTCACAGCAGCGCCATGCGGAAATTTTTAGTTATACCTGCCGTTCTCTTTTTGTTTGCCTGTAGCGAGCAGTCAACCGGCCATAAATCGCTAGCCGACAGCCTGCACATGGCTGATACAGTTGTAAAACCAATAACCAAAGCGAGGGTAGTTATTCCCGGTAAAAGCATCGGGCCGATATTGCTAATGGCTGATGCAGATAGCCTGGCGACCAGTTTAGGTAAACCGGATTCTACCAATGGTGCAATGGGGGCCTCGGTTATGTTATGGCACGTGAAATACCATAAAAAGAACTACGAAACTGTTGTGTATGCGCATCGAAACATGGGCGCGCCAGATGAAAAGATAAACCACATTAAAGCGATATGGGTAAACTCGCCGTATTATAAAACCGCAGATTACGGCGGTGCGGGCTCGGAGCTGAAAGACATAAAAAAACAATTTAAACTCACTATGCACACTATCCCTGGCTATACGGTTAAACAACTGGCTTTATACAGCGATTATGGCGCAGGCATCAGCTTTGAGGCCGACTCTACCGGCAAGTGTCATGCTGTGCTGGTATATGAAAGGGGAGATAGCTCGGTTACTTATCTAAATATAAATTCTCACCAATAAAGTGGGAAAGAAATATCGAACACTGAATTTTGTCCATAGGACTCCTTTGGAGAATGTCGAATATCGAAAAAGCTGCTGTCGGTTTGAAAACTGAATGTCGAAAATGGCCGCAGTTCATATTTCGATATTCGACATTGGGTATTCGATATTAAACTAAAAAAAAGTCTCCTTGAACTGGAGACTTTTTTTAGTTTTTATATTTTTCCTGCCTCTTACTTAGACGGAGCGGCCGGAGTTGCTGTAGCCGGTGCCTTTTCAGGGAGTAACTCAAATTTTATCAGGTTATCACCGCCCAGGTATTTGTTGGCGGCATCTTTGGTGCTTTGCACGGTTATTTTACTTAGGTCTTTTGGGTGGTTAAGTATGCGGTGTGAGTCCTGCTGGTTCTGCTCACCGCCTGCCAGGTAACCAACCCAGAAATAATTCTGCCGTACTTCAACCTCGGTCGAGCGCATATTTTCTGAAGTGAATTTCTCTATGTCCGTTTGCAGCGCACCATTTTGCTTTATTTTGTTAATCTCGTCCAGTGCATCGGCAATCAGCTTGTCAACATTCCCCGGCGCACAGCCAAAGTATATGCTAAAAGTGTACCTGCCATTTGGAAACTTCAGGTAATCGGAGTTTACACCCGGCGAATACACACCGCTATCCTCTATACGCAGGCGTTCTATCAGTCTTATTTGCAGGATAGCTTCCAAAGCCTCCAGTTGCAGGTTATTTTGCTCATTATAATCATAAGGCCCGCTAAAAACCAGTTCAACGCTGGCCTTGTCGTCAATGCCTTTGGTAACAATTTTGGTTACCTGGCCTGATGGCGGAAAGATGTTCAGGTTCCTGTAGGTTTCTTTTCGAACCGAATCAGTCGATGGTAAACCGCCCAGGTATGTTTCCAGCAATGGCGTAATCTCGCCGATATTAAAATTACCTACCAGTGTAAACGTAAAACCATTCGCATCAGCAAACCTGTCTTTATAAAAATTATAGGCTTTATCAAGGCTCGCAGTATTCAATTGGTCGGCAGTGGTAACCAGGTTGCGGAAATTGTGGTTATTCAATACAGCAGCTACCGTGTCGCGGTAAACGTTTGTAGGGTCGAGGCTGCGGTTTTGCAGAAATGCCTTTGCCTGCACAATGTTTGATTGCCATATGGCCGTATCCTTACGAGGTTTGGTAAAATACAAATAGATCAGTTGCAAAGCGGTTTCAAGGTCCTGCGGTGAGCAATTGCCCGAAATGCCTTGGGTTGTTTCACTAATATAAGGCGTTATGCTCACATTTTTACCGCTCAGCATTTTATCCAATTTTATCTGGTCGATATTGGCGATACCGCTGGCGCCGATTATACCTGATGCCAGGTTTGCCGATGGAAAATCAGCATCGCTGGCGAGCGAGGTGCCACCGAACGCATAACCGCTGATAACGATCTGGTCGTTTTTAAAATCGGTCGGTTTCATAATGATCTTCACCCCGTTCGATAGTTTAAATGTCGCCACGCCTATCGAGTCGTCCTTTTCTCTCCTTACCACAACACTGCCGCGTGGTATATCGGTACGGGATATTAGCGGCTCGGTGCTTACGTTATCAACATAAGGTGTTAGGCCATTATTAGCAGCATTTATCCAATCCAGCATTGTTTTTTCATCGGGAAGGTTAGCTTTTTCCTTATCCGGCGCTTCCACAATTACCACGCGGTCCTGGTCGCTGATAAATTCCCCGGCCAAAGCATTCATCTCCTCCAAACTGATCTTGCCCAGGTTATTTACATAAAAATTGTACTCATAATCAATGCCCGGTATAGCCTGGTCATTCAAAAAATTCTGCACATATTCCTGCACATAATCTGAGGATGGGGTTTTATCTTTTTCTTTATAGGCATTTTCAAACTGTACAAGTATGTTTTGCTTTGCGCGCTCCAGCTCGGTTATGGTAAACCCGAATTTTTTTGCACGGTCTATCTCGGCTGCAACGGCCTTAACCGCTGTTTGCAGGTCGGCGCCTGATTTTGCTACCGCGATAGAGGTAAAAGCATCCTGGTGACCTATAAAACCGGCATATGACGCTTGCCCATAAATAAATGGCGGGTTTGCCTTTTGCTGTATCTCGCCTAAACGGGCATTCAACATGGTATTAAACAGGCTTATCCGCAGGCTCCGCATG
>Ga0302227_10000763_pt1 | contig 25601 bp, 33 predicted proteins | sample II_Palsa_N1_1_FD_193525 | JGI IMG/M metagenome (GOLD analysis project Ga0302227, IMG submission 193525) | Peat permafrost microbial communities from Stordalen Mire near Abisko, Sweden - II_Palsa_N1_1 | ecosystem: Environmental > Terrestrial > Soil > Palsa > Peat permafrost | place: Sweden... | reverse complement strand
CACATTGCACACCCGTGTCCGACCTGCATCGGGCTCTGAAAGAAGGGCCTATACTTTGTAAAAGGTATGCTCCTCCTTTATTTTTGGTTCGTGATCAGGTACTAACCCCTTTATTCTGAATTTTGAAGGTTGAATGAATGTTGAATGAATGTTGAATGGACGTGAATTGTTGATTCTCATCCATTTTGCACACAGGGGTAGACTTGCAAACGTACACTACGAAATTTTTTGAAATGTCGCCTCCGGCGGCAAATGCAGCAGCGCTGCTCAGAACAAACATCCCGACTTGCAGGCCGCTGATGGTGCAGAAGGTGCACGTGGTTTGTTAACGAATCCGCATGCGCCTAACACACGACAACAGCTGCTGGAGATGCTTGAACACCCCGAAAGCCTGTCGTTGGCGAACGAGCGCCGGACCAAGCTATCCGGCCTCTTGAGTCGCTACGGCAGCGGTGGCGGTGCAAGCACGGCGGTGCCCGGGACGCCCATCGCGTCCTATTCTGTCTTGCAAGAGGTACTCTGGCTATCGGCGCCAGAGTGTGCGCTGATTCATTCCTTCACTCAGAGCATTAGGTCCTACATCGCTGATGCACTAGGGATGGAGAAGGCGCTGAGCAGCTTGCCCGATACGCTGGTCATCCGCTTTGGCTTTGAGTGGACGTCCGCGATGACCAGGCAGACAGACAAGTTCTTTATGTGTGACTCGCCGCGCTACGAGTTTGCAATGCTGTTTGCCGTACTACGAGCAAGCTTCATTTTCCCTTGTTTTTAACACCCCACCCCCACCCCCCGATAGACCCTGGCCTTGGTGAGCATGAACGAGATGGAGTCCATGCTGCACAAGGGTGATCCGCTCGAGTCGACCAAGCTTGCAGCCAATCGCATGAGCGAGATCGCAGGAATCTGGGAGTTTCTCGCCACCTTTGGAGGCATTCCTGCTCGCAACTCGTCTGATCCACTGCAGCGCAAGCCACTCGAGATTGCCAGCACCCATGCATGCTCAGCCTTCTCCAACATATGCATGGCTCAAGCGGAGGAGCTGGGCGCTGCAAACTCGCTGGCCAAGAGTGCAAAGACCTCTCTCGTCGGAAAGCTGTTTCTCCAGTCCAGCACCCTCTACAAGGAAGCGTCGCGTCATCTCGAATTGCTTTCGTACTCCACATGCAATAAATAAATAAAAACTTTCGATTGCACTGACACAAATATCTTTCAGACGAGGCCAGCCAGAGCCGCACAAACCCGAGTCCCTTTTTGTCTCCGAGTACATGCACGTGTTTTGCAACATCAAGGCCAAATATACGCTCGCAATGGCTCACAAGTGCTTTGGCATGGACGCAAACGACAAGGAGTAAGCCAAAGAGCAAATTTGTCCCTTACGCATGAATCAAATCCAGTTTGTACGGAACGTCCGTGGGCCACATAGTCGTTTCAAGCCAGCTCTTGCTCGAGTCCAAAGGATTGCAAAGCGCATCGCTCGCCCTCGGTGCTAGGACGGATGACTTTTCTCGTCGCCTCTGGAGCCAAATCACCGATCAGGAGTCTGAAATCGCACAACTCGAATACAAGTACCAGCGCGACAACGACAACATCTACTATGACAAAGTCCCGTCTGCAAATCAGCTCCAGCTGCCAACACCAGTGTCGCTGTTCAAGATCAAACCGTTTACATTCTTTGACGGCGTTGCACCAAATGAAATCGACATCTCTTTGAAGAAGAAGAGCGACACGTGCACCATTCAATAAACGCTGCACCTATTTTAAATTCAGTTATCTCTATTTTTGTGTCACTCGCCCAAGCAGTTCTAGGTCCTATGAAAAAAAAAAAAAATTCAGCCTGTCTTTTTCGACAAATACACTTTAAATTCCGTCAAGGTCTTGTCCAGTCGCTGGCCAAACGTAACGATCTCGTCGCTTTTGACGCCGATTGCAGCAGCGGCAGTCATGTACGCAGTTGGGTACCCTTCAATGTGAGCCATGAATCCCCGGAACGTCACGCCCGCGACCTCTTTTGTATCATCCGTTTCGACAACCCTTCAGTTTGAAAAACATCACGTTCAAATTGATGTTGTTGTTTCGTTTCCCCCCAATCGAATTACCTAGTCCCAGAAACGCCCCGGGTGAAAAGCATTGAGCCAAGATAGGATAGGTCGGTATTGCCGACGCCATTGAGTGCGAGTCCTAAAAAATAACGCATCGGCCTATTTTTTTTTAAAAAAAAAATAAAATATCACTACCTAGCGAAATGTCATTTCCGGGGACATCAAGGACGTTTAGGTTGTGCTTGGCTGCCACTTCATCTAGGGTACTCTTCAGTTGCTTGAACCGCTCCTGGTTGACAAAGAAGATTATTTTCTGCTTGACATAAGGGGAAAAAAACGAAAAGGGTACTTTGCGGTCACTCAGCAACTGACGATAACCGTTTGATCCCAATGACAGCAATGTTATGAACACGTCCATGACCGGTCCGTTCGTTGCCCGTCCTTTAAAGTGTGTCGGTGGAACACAGTAGAAATTTATTTATACCTGGGTAGAGCTTGGAAACGCTCTGGATGAGTTTCGAGTTTGGGCCAGACAGGATGGCGCCGCCGACGGGCACCAGAAAATTTTTGTCTGTGGACTGAATAAAAGCGTCGAGACGACCGACGCGAGCCGCCTCGGAGATGAGGTGCATGCACTTGGTGGACTGGATGCCGTAGGCGTTGTTCACAATGTGCGGCACGTCGCTCTCCTTGCACAGACGGGCGACATCGACGAGACGGTCAGGAATTCGAGGTGCGAAGCATGATGTTGTCGTGCAGACACAGAGGATCGAAGCCGGATCGTTATCGCGGAGGTAGTTGGCGATCCAGTCGAGGTCGGTTGTGACCTCGTCGCCCTTGAGGATGTTTGGCACGACGACGGGCACGAGGCCGGCCGCGACGATTGCCTTGAAACATGACTTTTGGTCGATCCGAGGCCACAGGACACGCGTTGCAGAAGCCGGCCGCGACTGTCGCAACGCTAGCAGGACGATCGTGAGGCTCATGCCTGTCGCCAAGGGGAGGACGATGCAGCCGCCAGATGTGGCAGGTTTCGATGCACCGGCCATGTGCATCGCCTCGAGCACAAAGTACTCTGTCAGACGCCCCATGAGCGAGGATCCGGCTGCCTTGGGCTGGACAGCAGCGAGCTCACCTGATCTGCCGACGCCGTGGCCCATGCGGAAGTGTCTCTGCTCGACGATCCTACTTGCGAATCTGGCCTCGCGCTCGCCCATCCCGACGTTGCTGCCAAAGTTGTTGCTGTCCATTGCGGCTAGTTCAGCCAGGAGGGCTTCGATATCGGCATCAGGCCATCCGTCTGCGGGCAGCCTCCTCTGGTTTTTTGTTTATCTTTTACTTTTGCAACGAGAAAAGCATAACGCTGCCTTACCTGGGCTAGCATGCTGTGCACTGCGGCCTCGCGCCGGCGTAGCGCCTCGCCGCCCTGATGCACGTACGTCGCATCGACGAGCTGGGCGGCCAGTACTTGGTTTGCGGCAGTGTACATCTGTCACTCTGATGACCCCCAGGCAAAAAATATTTCGTAGTGTACTTTAGAAATTTGTGTTCAGGCGCGTCGTGTGCAGTGCGTTTCTCTCCCGCTCGCCCCCCTTTTCTTCCTCTCGTTCATTTCCCCGGGGAAAATGGGCTTGTGGCTAACAAGCTCTAGGTTAAGGGGGGGGAGCAAGCGTAAATATTTTGAGGAGTCGACGGTGGCGTCTCCTCTTTTTTTTTTGTTTTGTTTTTGTGGCTTGTACGATATCGTTCAAGTGAAGCTGGCAAAAGGCTGCCACCCCCTCACGCGGGAAACGAACATTTTTGAGCGTGAGCGAAACGTCAGTCTATCCGTGGAGTATTATTTTGTTCCATTGTGTTGTTGGGCTATCGACCCCCCCGTCGGTGCACCCACTGATCACCACCGTCTTTGTCGAGTTCGTGTTGCTCTCGTTTGCGTGCGCTCGTACGCTCTCAACACCACAAGGCGCCAAGCGACAGCGGGAGGCCGGTGGAGTTCTCCTGCGGTGGTTCGAGCACTACAAACAGTCCGACTTTTTTTGTTGTTGTTTTGTATGTGGATGGTCACTGCGTAAAAGCAGTCTTGTGGTCCACTCAAGGCTTTCGGGGAGGACGGGCCACCGTGGCTGGCTTATTTTCGGGGTCTTCTTCTTGTGTGTCGTAGGAGAGAGGTGCGAGGGTTTCGTCGCAGCGGCGCGCTCTCGTTGATTGGCGCCGTTGCATTGGTGCTTTGTGTCACGTTTCTCGTCACTTTTTTTTTTTTCAAGGCGTTCGCGGTGGGTGGTCTCGCGCTCGTTCAGACTGCTCCCGCAGAGGGAAAAAAAATTTTTTTTTGGCCTCTGTAGTCGTGACGTCGCCTCTGTGTGTGTGTCGTGCTTCCCTTTTTTACCCTTTTTCTTCTTTTTGACGTTGGTGTCCTTCGCCATGCTAATACTTTTTCTTTATCACTCAAATAGCAAGCCATTCGTGGCTTAACTTCTTTCTCAACTCGCCCGACACGCACTTGCTGTGCGCTGTGTAAAGAACGCAACAACGGCGCCGATTATTCTCTTTGTACGAAGGCCCGTCTGCGTATGGTGCCAGGGTGCTAATTAATTTCGTGCCAGGATATCATGTCGCCTAGCGAGGAGGCCAGGGCAGCCCAGCAGCAGAATGTCCACGGCGGCGCCAACGCGCGGATAGCCAAGCTGAGCAGCAGCGGCAGTGCCCACCGAGGAAGCCCCAGTATTTCGCGCACTGCGAGCCCGAGCATACGCGCACTGTCCAACCTGGCTCTCACCTCGAATCTCATGGGCGACAAGCTCATGCCCGAGCTCTGGCTGTACATCTTTTCCTATCTGAGCCCGAGGACACTCGCCTGCTCGTGCGCGTCCGTCTCCAAGTACTGGGCCTCGCTCGCACTCGAGTCCGTCAAGGACCGCGAGTTTGCCCAGCACGAGACCTTTATGCTCAGCCAGCCACGTCTCCTCGTCGGGATGAATCGGTACTGTCAAAAGCTCAACGAGTACCTGCGCTCGTCGGACGCACCACTCGTCGTCTCCTCGGAATCGGGTGGCGGCAAGTCGTCCCTCCTCATCCAGTGGATCCAGCGCTTTTATCGTGAAAACAAAAACACACTCGTCCTCTACCACTTTGTTGGCTCGCCAGCGCACTCGACCGACTACACCAACATTCTCCACCGACTCATGGCCGAGATCAAGCGAGAGTGCCGCATCCACGATGACGTCCCCTCCACCCTCAGTAATCTGCAGAAAAAGTTCCCTCAGGTACTGCATTTGCCAATTAATTGCATTAAGAAAGAACAATCAACCCTCCCCTTTTTATGTAGTGGCTGCAAGAAGCAAGCAGCAAGCAGCGTGTCATCCTCGTCATCGACGGTCTCAGCCAGGTATCGCGCTTTCTTTTTAAAGCACAAAGGATCCTAAAGTTGTTTTTTTAATTAGATTGACGAGAAAGACGATGGGCATCTCTTGCAGTGGCTCCCTGAGCGATTTCCCGCAGGCGTCAAGGTGATCGTCTCGACCATGAAAGGGACGTGCTATGATATTTGTGTCAAGCAACGCCGCTGGGTTTCGTTCGAGCTGAGCCAACTGAACGTCGCTGAAAAATGTAAACTAACAATATTTCTAATTAATGATAAATCATGCCTTGGTTTCTTTTGGACAGCCTGGATTATCGACCAGACTCTCCTGGACCGACAACAGATGACCCTGAACCCCTCTCAAAAGCAGCGCATTATTGGTGCCCCTCAGGTATACCTTGCCATCTTAAAATGTGCAATAGAACTAAAATGCTGCAAAGACATGTAACCCCCTCTTCCTCTGCGTCCTCCTCGAGTACCTGCCATCGCTTGGACGGTGCGACAACATTGACGACAACATTCGCTTCTACTTGCATGCGGAAAACGGTAAAAACCACTCCAGGCAAAATTTTTTTAAAAAGTTTTATTTTTCCGTAGCATTGCAATTATTTGTCAAAATCATTGAGCGTCTGGAACTGATGTTTGGTCCTGCCTGTGGAATCGTGCGTGATGTGCTCACGTACTTGCATGTGTCAAGATCCGGCCTTTCCGAATCCGAACTCCAAGAGGTGCGGGTTTAAAATGAAGACCTTTTTTTTTATTGTATTTATTTATTACCGAACTTGTACGCAAACCAGATCCTGTTGCTCGACGAGGACATGTGGTCGCAGCTATACAGTGCTCTGGCCTCGTCTCTCGTCGTTCGCTTTGGCCTTCTGAGCTACTACCACGATCGCTTCCGCCAAGCGGTCGTCTACAAGTACCTCTCACGCGAGAACAGTGTCAAGGTCGCCACACGCAAGCTTGCTGCCTATTTCAAACAAAAGCTGCAAGAGAACAATATTACCTATCGTGTCGTCGACGAGCTGCCGTATCTGCTCGAGCGTGCTGGGGACCGCGAGGAGCTCAAGAGTGTCATCACCAACATCAAGCTCTTTGACAAGGTAGAATTTTCCTTTCTTTTTTTTTTTTTTTTTTGATTACATTTCTTTTTGCTCTAGCTCTTCCTCAAAGAGCGCAAATACGAGCTGTTCCGATTCTGGGTGGCAGCGGACGCCGACAGCCGCGAGATTGCCGATCTGTACGCTGTCAAGCTTGAGGAGTACCAACGGGCCAACTTGGGCACGCTCAAAGAGGTATACACGCAACCAGAGTTACACATGCAACCTAAAGCGCTCTATAAATAAAAATTAGGTGGCTCGTCTGGCGCACAAGATTGGCGAGTACATTCGCGATGGCGGCCACTACAATGAAGCGATCACGTTCTTCCTCAAAGCACTCGAGATCAAGCGTGCCGAGTACGGCGAGGACGCCGTCGAGGTTGCGACCACGATGAACGAGCTCGGTCGTCTCTACTTCCGCCTCGGTCGCAACGAAGAAACCCTGGCAATCTGGCGCCGAGCCCTCGAGATCCGTGAGGCAGCCAAAGGTGGACGTGAGGACCACGACATTGGTGACTTTTGCTTTCAAAAGAAAAAAAATAGAAAGTGGACTGATAAAAAAAATTTTTTTTTATCTTTTTCGTAGCCATCTCGCTCAACAACCTCGCGCTCATCTACGAAAAAATGGGACGGTGGCAAGAGGCCGAGCCCACGTATAAGCGCGCCCTCGAGATCTACAAGCAGGTGTCTGGACCCGATCACCCGGATGTTGCCATCACCTACCACAACCTCGGCTTGCTCTACTCCAGCCACAGCTCCCGCCTCCAGGACTCTGAGGAGATGTACATGAAAGGTATTTTGTTTTTTTTCTCCCCCTCTTTTGGTGCATCGCTCTCTAATCGATGATTGCAGCACTCGCCATCAAGGAAAAGTACTATGGTAAGGGACACAACGAGCTCGCGATGACCCTGAACAACCTTGGCCTCGTCTACTCCAAGAGCAATCAGCACCAGAAGGCCATCGAGCTGTACCGCAAGGCCATCGAGATCCGCGAGAGCATCTTTGGTCCTGACCACCCTGATGTTGCCCTTTTCCTGTTCAACCTAGGCGTCTGCTATGGCAAGATGAGTCTGGTATGTCGTGTTGGATTTGATACAAACTGTAGCTTAAAAAAAAACTTTTTTTTTTTAATTATTTATCTTCGTTCAGTTTGACTATGCCAAACCGTGTCTCTTCCGCGCCCTCAAGATCCGCAAGCGTGTCTACGGCAGCTGGCACCAGTCCACTCAGGTCGTCCGCAGCTGGGTGACGTACTACGGATGGACAGAGGAGGAGGATCCAAGCCATTGATCTTCTCGTCTTTCCGTCCACCCCCCCGCCGTCGGAAAAAAAAAAAGTATATTGTACAAACGCGCTTCCCTCTCCGATCCCGTCTGCTCATTACTGTTTATCGTTCAGTTCCTTTGTTTATTTTATTGTTAATATTTTGCCTAAAATAAAACGGATCATAATAGTTATAATTAGCACGCATTGATCGTCACAATATTGTCTCCTCGAAGAAACAGTTGCGGAACGTGTCGTCGGAGCAGCTTTGTCGGGCGACCATGTGGCGATTTGGTGGGCGCGAGCGCTAGTAGCCCGATCCGCTGGTCTCTGGCAAGCTCGCGGACCTGACCAGCCAGCAGCGCCCTTGACCAGCGAGAGTTGGGCCCGTAGTCGACCACGACAAAGCATTCCTCTACGTCGCGCAGTACCAGGTTGAAGTGTCGATCAAACGCAGCGGCAAAGCCGGTGGCGATACCCCGCATGTCGTGCGCACCTCGAACGACCACTCGAATGCGCCGATGGCTCGACAGGCACGTGGCCAGGACAGACAGCGGGCCGCTCTTTTGCACAGATGTATCTAAATGGACGTGCGCATAAAAACGAGAGAAATGACAAGTAAAAATACCTGCTATCTTCTGCACAAAGGAGGACGATGGGTCTACTGGCGGTGGTGCTGGTTGTGGCGGCGGATGTGTCAATGGCAGTTGCGATTGGACCTTGGGGGGAGGATGTGGCACCACCCTGTCGTTTACGGCTTTTTCACGCACGTCCTTGTCTTTGCTTGTGTTGGTGACCTGCTGCTGTTTCTCCTTGGTCTTGCGCAGGAATCCATCGACGTCCAATAGCGCACGGCACTGTGCAATGTTGTTGAGAGCACGGATCGCAGGTCGAGGGGGCTGCAGTCCCCGTGTGCCGAGAGCCACGAGGGGGTCAAAGTCGGCCGACGAGAAGTCGAGTTTTGATGAATCCCCCGACATCGAAAAACTAGGAGAGTAACCTCGCCAAATCTTAGTCGACTGCACCAGAGAAGAAAGAAAGAAAGAAAGAAAAAGTGCGTTTCACTGTGAGACTTTGGACCCCAAAAAAGCTGCAGCATAAAGCTTAGTCGATATAAGTAGGATATATCACCAAAAAAAATTTAAAAAAATTGTACCGTAAGTCCTCGAGCGCGAGGAGATGAAAAAGTTTTCAAAAGAATTTTTCTCTTTCCTTTTATGGGAATTGATCATCGATGGCGCAACGCCGTGGCCAGCCTAGTGGTCAGCACCCCAGCACCCCGCTTCGCCTCTTGTGTCACGGCTCCCCAGCCTCCCCTTGACGCCGCCACCTTCAGCCAATGCTGGCTCTGCTGCTATCGCGCCTCAGAGTCCTCTGTCTGTTCGTTCGCTTGTCCCCTCACCGCGCCCCCTCCCCTTACGAAGTTGTTTTTTTGCTTAGCTTCCTTACTCCCCAATCATCACGGGCGCAATGTCCCCTTTCGTCTTCCCGTCGCCACTGCTATGGTCTCCGTGGTCCCCGCAGACGCTGCCGCCGCAGTCGCCTGCTCAAGAGCACTTTGTTGGTGCCCGAGTCCTCTTCCCCCCGCTCCCTCCGCTGCTTCCCCCGCTCGCACCGACCCCGCCCTGGACCCCGCCTGCCACAGTCCTTCGAACCGTGTCTCGCCAGCCGCATACACCGCCGCGTCAACAAACTCGGGAACAGCGACATACTCAAGAAGAAGAGGACGAGGACGACGACGGCACGGACGAGAACCAGGACGACGAGAACCGCGCAGGCCCGTCGCACCGGCGTCGCATGGCGCAGCACAGGTACTCAGTTCTGAAGAAAGTGAAGGCGATAGAGCTCTACGAGCGGCTCAACAAGGAGCAAATGGACGCCCACGACACGCGCTTGCAGTTCAGCGACTTTGTCAAGGAGAACTTTGGAAAGATCCCAAACATCGACGGCCAGCTCTTCTCCAAGTGGTACAGCAGTCGTGACAAGCTCAAGGCTGCGCTAAAGGAAAAACCAAGCGTGGGCAAGAAGTTGTCGCTGCATGCCGGCTTCAAACCACAGTACGCCGACTTTGAGAAACTGATCGTCGACGACATCGTCGAGCTGAGGACGTCGCAGACACCAGTCGCCATCAACACGTCCGCCGTCGTGTTCCTCATTCTGCGTCGCCAGCCCGATTTTCTGGGCGCGGATGCGCGCAAGCTGAAAAAGTTTGTCGGCCGTTTGACGCACCGAAACAGAGGGCTGCTCAGCTTCAGACTGATCGCGAGCAGCGCAACGCACACTCGCAAGGTCATGCAGTCCCCCGAGGTAGGAATCCCTTAAATAAAAAAAAAAATATTTTTTTTTCTAAATCCATCAACCAATCCTGTCGATAGTTCAAGGCCGAGTACGCTCGTTTCGCCAACATTGTGATCAAGCTGGACCTGAGCGACGAGGACATCATCAACGGCGACGAGACAGCGATCTACTTCTTCCCCGACATGAAGCGGTCACTGACCATCAAGGGAGAGCGCCGCACGATGATCCAGAACGTCGACCCCGCTGGCAGCCGAGCGACATTCCACTTTGCCGTGGACGCGACGGGCCGCTTCAGGAAGACCAGCGCCATCTTCAAGGGAGAACCCAACGCTACCTTGGCCAAGAAAGCACGCGGACCCAAGTCGCCCTACCCGAAGAACGTGAGCGTATACTTCAACAGGCGAGCATGGATGAATGGAGAGCTGATGGCAACAGTACTCCGAGACGACGTGTACGTTAATCTGCACCAGTATCTTTCGGTCCATGATTAAAAAAAAAAATAGCTTTGGAGACCTCCCCACCATCTACCCGGAGCTGGCGTTTACCAAGTCTGTGGAGTCGCCGTCGTCTACATCGCCAACAAACAAGAAGGGAGCAAGGGGTGCCAATGGTAGCCGTTGCGACAACGACGTCGTCGTCTCGTCAGCGGAGTCGACGGAGACAAACCACGAAGACGCCGCGGACACGATGCTGAAGTGCGCCGGCAAGTGGTGTCGCGGGTCGGCGACCTTTGCCTGTGCTACGTGCGCCACCCTGCTTTGCTCGAAGCACAGCTCGAACGAGCACGAGGGTCACTCCCTCGTCCAGCTTGATTCGCCTGACGCTGCTCCTGCCATTGCCAAGGTTTGTTCTTCTTTGCTCGCTTCGCCGTATTGATTTCGTCGTTCATCCGTAGTCCCTCAAGCTGCTCAAGAACAAGAACAAGAAGAAGGCCACCGTGATCACTGACTCCAGCACTGACTCGGAAGATCCCGCGCCACACCCGGGCCTACCAGAGGTGGCACCAGCCTCAGCCATCAGATCCGACGCCGACCGCGACAGTGCGGGTACGTCGTCATCCTCGTCATCAGCCTCGTCATCGTCGTCGTTCGCGGCAGCGGCCATGGCAGCGGCGGCGGCAGCACTTCCACCATCGGGGACGACGTCTGCAGCGACAGCAACAGCAGCGGCAGCAGCAGCAGCAGCAGCAGCAGCAGCAACATCAGCAGCAGCATCAGCAGCATCAGCAGCAGCAACAACAACAGCAGCAACAACAACAGCAGCAGCAGCAAGTACCACTGACGCCGGCCGGAAGACGCCCAAGGCGTCAGGTAAGCGAAAGCTGACTGAGACCGAGGTGAACGAGGCATTGGACAACCTCGACACGGAGAAGTTCAAGTTCAGCAAGAGTACGTTCACTCAGTTCTGCTCAGTCTAATGCAACCCCCGTAGTCTTCATTTTCGACAATTGCTCTGCTCATCGGAACGGCGGCGTGATTGGGGCCCTGGAGGAAAGGGGCGTCGTGCCTTTCTACCTGTTTCCCAACATGAGCTCGGCGACGCAGCCTCTGGACATTGGGGTAAATAAGGACTTTAAGGTCTACGGCAAAAACCGAGTACTCCAAGACCAAATTGAGTATTTTCAAACCCATAACCGGTCTCTCGAAGGCTACAAGAAGCCGACTCGTGAAAAGGTCGCCAAGTGGACGATGGAGGGCCTTGCAAAAATCGAGCGATCTGGCAACGTTCCCAATGCATTCAGGCGGCCCGGGTTTACAAGAGCACGCGTGAATGAGTACATGCAGAAGGTCAAGGAGGCCGAGGCAAACAGACGAACGGCCCAAGACGTCCCACGCGTCGTCCACAGCAGCGACTGGGACATCGAGCCCGCGGACAGCTCGGACGAGGAGAACGGCCTGGCCGGCGCGTACGACTACTCCTCCGGCGACGAGCCTGGCGACGAGCCCGAAGACAGCGGCGCCGACGATGACGACGACGGCGGCAACAGCGACGACAAGAGCGACGACTACGAGAGCGACGACAAGAGCGACGACGAGTAGTCTCAAGAGTCGCCCAAACGCATGGCGCGCCACTTTCACAAACACCAACCGACAACCGTTTCGTCTCCATCCCCTCGTCTTTCCCTGCTTTCTTTTGGACCTCTTTGCCTTCTTCTGACTTTCCTAAGTTTTTTCTTCTTACTTCATGTCTCTTCTCTTTTTGTGTAAATTTTTGCCAGGTGCTCCAGTCGCCTCTGATTGGTCTCCTCCTCGGACCCCTCGATTATTTCGCCAAAAATTTTCGAAAAAATTTTTCAGGATTTTTTTTTTTCAGCTGAACAGCGATTGGCTCGCGCTCGAGGACTTACGGTAAACGTGTCGGAAATGAAGGAAATACAGTAGGACCTAAGGTACACATCTGAGGGAATAATTAAAGAAGATATAGAGGGGCAGCGGGACGGGGAGGTGGAGCATTTTTTTTTTTGTACTGTTTTAATTTCAGAGGCAAAGGTGGTGGAGAAAGTAACTTTCGGGGGTGCGGCCCGCTCAATTTTGCATCATCAACGACTCAGTGTCCGGGGGAGACAGTGGAGGCTGAGCGAGGACCGATGCCATTGGAGGCATGATGGGGACAGTAGTTGAACCAGACGACGAGCCGTTTCCGGTTGCTCCTGGACGATTGAAGGACGACCAAACTTTGGCACTGCCGCCCATCGACGCCGTCTGCAGGGGTGCTGAAAGAACGGCGGCGGCGGCAAGGGTTGCGGGGTTTACAGCGGCCCCAGCGTGCAGCGGAGCAAACAGGCCAGACGACAGAGAAGACGGGGGAGCCATCGGTGTTTGCTGTTGCTGCAAGGGGGGTGATGTCGTCTTGGAGTTGTTGCCACTGGTGTTGCCACTGCTGTCGCTACCGAGGCCGTACCGCCTGCCGGTCATCGGGCTGTCCTCCTCGCTCGCGTCGTAGAAAGGGTCCCAAACGGCCGACTGATCGGTGCCAAGGGAGGTCTTGTGATTGCTGCCTACTTTGGAGGACCCGGCGGGCGCAGCGGCGGCGGCCAGGGCAAATGCTTGCAGGGGAGGAGACATCTTGGACTGTGAGAGAGGAGGACCGGGCTGCGACCACAGGCTCGATCGTGCAGCCCCCGCCACAACAGATATTCCGCTGCCACTGCTGTCCCTTTTGGAGGCGGTTGTTGTTGACGACCCACCAAAGGAGACATCTGGATCGGTTTTGGGCAGTGCTCCGACGCCACTGATGTTGGCGGATGTAACAGGACCGGTGCCACTAAACGCGGTCGAGAAAACACCAGATGACCGTTTGCTCGAGGAAGCACTGCCCCCTCCATTGTTGTTGTTACTGCTGCTGCTGCTGCTGCTGCCACCACCGACATGGTTGTTCAGGCTGTTGCTCGCGCCACCACTCCATATGCTTTCAAAACTTAGTGAAGGGAACCACGCTCCACTGCCGCTGCCGTTGCCGTTGCTTCCGTTAGCTGTGGAAGATTCGGCCTCCGAAACGACCATCGGGCTCTGAACATTGTTGCCGCTGCTGCTGGTGCTGTTGACGCCGCCAAACTTGGCGATGCTGCCAAGGCTGCTCCAAAACGACGATTTCGCGGTGCCAAGGGTGGGTGAAACAGGCGCATCGGGCTGCGTTGCTGCAGACGTAGCCGTAGATGTCGGGAGCGTCGAAGGAGGTTGTTTGCTTCGCGAAAGCATGCGTGTCTACAATCGATTCGTTAGTGTGAAGGTGTAACACGTATTTTTTTCGCGTACCACAAACATCGCTGGTTGCAGTGGAGGCTGTGTTTGGACAGATGAGGCGGCCGTAGATGACATTGCTGGTGGTTTGAAAGCTGCAGCCGCCGCAGCATAAGAACTTCCTTCTGACTAAATAGCAAAGAAAAATTAATGAAATTTTTAAATAAAAAAAAAAACGGGAAAAAAACAGCTTACGGACGAGGACTGTCCAGCAAAGAGAGATCCACCAGAGGACAGTTTGGAGGGCTATTTAGGGTGTGACAAAAAAAAAAAAAATAGGTTAGATTACAAAAAAAGAGGTCTTCCTTCCCCTTACCGCATCAGCAATTGCAACTGCTACAGTGCTGGATGCAAGCACTTTGGTTTTTCCTTGGGAATTTGTTGCCGCCGTCATAAGGACAGATGGGGGCGGCGAAACAGATGCATTTGGAGGGAAGGCCTCATTTCCGGCTGGAACGACGTTGGCGGCGAGAGCGTCGGACACCGAGGTCGCGTTGTTTACATTCGCCGCTGCCGTGCTCGTCTGATTGCCCATCGAAGTTGACGCTTTTGTTGTCGTCGCAAAGTCGCTCTCCATCGGGCTGAACCCCCTCGCGGTCGTGATCGCACCCGCACTCACGGCCGGCGGCGGCACACTCGACTGTGAGGCAGGTACGTTTGGAAAAAAAGCTGACGCGCTCAGACCGCTTGAGAGTGTTGTTGCATTTGACGAGGCGTGGTTGGGCATGGACACATCCATCGTCGACGAGTCACGCTCGGGCTGGATAGTGGCATGCTTGGGAGGAGAGAACGGAGCGCTCCCAGGGACGGGGGGAGCGAGTGGAGACGATGCCGCACGGAGGCGTTCGTCCTGGCAGTCGTTTAGGGTAATTTAAAAAATGCAAAATGCAAAAGGCAAAAGGCAAAAGGCAAAAGGCAAACATACGGAAATCGATGGCGGCACAAAAGGCGCAGTGAACGGCTCGCCGGTGATAAATGGATGCAAGAGAGCTTGCTGTGCCGTCCATCGTTCGAGAGGGTTGAGGCGTAGAAGTCCTTGCAAAAAGTCGATGAAAATCTCGCGTTGCTGCATCTCGGCGCGTGCTTTTGTCCCGGTCGAGTCCTGCTTACGAAGCGGGTACTGTCGCACGAGCTGAGGCAAGCTCAGGGCCTCAAAGTATCGTTTGGAGGGTTTTTCATCCACCCGATATTCCTAAATGAAGATTTTCTTTAGTCGTTTTTCTTTCCTCTCATTAATTGCAACGTGTACCAGATTGTACTCTTGCAAGTTCTTGATTGCATAGTTTGGCTGGCCATTTTTGTTTCCGACTAGACGAAAGTACTTGCGGCCGTTCTTGCCGAGCTCGATCAAATGTGCAGGCGGATTTCCGAGCATCTCCACGATTCGTGTTATCTGATTGAACTCGGACGAGCCAGGGAAGACCGGGAGGCCCAAAAACAGCTCGGCGCAGATGCAACCGAGAGACCACATGTCGATTGCAGACGAGTATCTAAAGCAGGAGGCGAAATATAAATAATAAAAAAAAATTTGGTACTTTTTGATGGCAAACATACGACATGCCAAGGAGCACTTCGGGTGAGCGGTAGAAACGCGACTGGATGTACGAGTAGACAGTGCGTTGTTCTTGGCAGGCAGAGCCATAGTCGATCACCTTGAGCGTTGTCGAATTCATGCTACAGAACAAATTTAAAAAAAGAAAAAAAAGAAAATTTGGGTTACCTCTTCAACAAAATGTTCTCTGGCTTCAAGTCGCAGTGGATGAGCTTGGCTTGATTGAAGATGGTCAGCGCGTCCAAAATTTGCGCAGTGAAAAGCTTGATCAAGTTGGTCGAGAGGCCCCTGAAGTTGTTCATCTTGATCAGCTCGTAGAGGTTTATGCTCAAGAGCTCGCAGACAAGACAGAGGTGGTGACGGAAGATGAACGTGTCAGTCATGCGTAGAATGTGGTGGCCATCGTCCGAGTCGTACTTGCGATTTAGCTACAAACGAAATAAATTCTTATTGGGATTTTATCAATAATAAAAAAAGGCTTACCAGTTCAAGCACTTTCACTTCCATCATGGACTGGTTAAAGTAGGCTGGCTTGTTCTTGATGACTTTGACAGCGACCATCTTCAAGCATCGAAAGTTCAGAAGACGATTTATTTATTTATTTATTTATTACCTGCCCGGTTTTGAGATGTTGGCATTTGGCAACTTGGCCAAATGTCCCCTGGCCCATCAAGTCGAGGATGAGGTACTGGTGGCCCTCTTCCGAGCCGATAATGTCGTGTACGACGAGGAGATAATCGTGGTCTTTACGGATTTTTATATAAAAAAAATTAAAAAAAATAATGTCCTTTAGATTAGGAAATTAATTTCGCTGTGGCTGTTACCAGAGTTGTCGTGATTATCGTTGTACACGGGAGTGGACGGCTTGGTGAGGATACGCTTTGGGTTGCTGTCGCGGTTGTAGTGGTAGTTTTCTACGGTTGAGGTGTCGACGTAACCAACCATCGTGCAACGACGTCAGAGGGTGTGTAGAAACAAAATAAGAGCACATACTGTTGACACGCTGGTACAGGTCGACGAGACCCATAGTGACCAGCTTGAGCTTGTGCTGCGGCTGCTCGGGCACGGCCTGCAAAGCATGTTTTTTTTTTTCGGTCAATACAAAAACAATGTGTCTCACAAAGCCTTTGAGGTTGTTACGAGAAGGGGCGAAACAGCGAGCATGTTGTCAGACTGCTTTTCACCCAACGCACTGTAGCTGTTGTTCTTGCTGCTGTTGTTACTGAGCCCAAAGCTCGGGGGCGACGGCGGTGACGACGCGGGCGACGACGAGTCGGACGAGAACGACAGAGACGTTGCTGACCACGACGAGGACGTGTGCATAAAAAGTCGTCACTTGGGGTTGTCGCTGTTAAAAAAAAAAACACCTTGCCGCCGGCCGACTTCCTTCTGGTTGTGTTTTCCTGAGGAGGTGGTGAGACAGCAAAAAAAAAAAAAGGGCGAGGGAACTTGCTGCTGCAAAACCCCGTGCAGAAAAAAATAAAATGAAAAAGGTAAACAACAACAACAACAGTGACTGGTCCCAGCAGCCCTCCTTCTTTGCTCTACGCAATTAATACTGCATGCATTTCGACATGCACTGCTCTGCCAAGCCACACGAGCAGCATTAAGCGCCGCCTTTGGAGAGCAGCAGGGGGGGAAAAAAAATAGAGACCAGGGTATGACTTCATTCCCTTACCCCGCAAAAAAAAAAGTGAGATTTATTCCTGTTCTTCACCCACTACGTCGGCCGGCGGATTTAGAATCTTTGTTCAGCGGCGCTGGAAGGAGACCAGATTCGTCGGTCAACAAAAAGAACCAAGGAAAAAGAAAACACGATGAATTGGAGCGACGTGGACAAGCCAAGTCGTGTGCAAAATAAATTTTTTTTTTATTTAAAAAAAAAATGCGATCGCAAGTCTCACCAAAGTACAATAACGGCCTTCCGTTTATTATTCCTGCTGCAAGAAGGGATTGGCTACAAGACGTGGGGAAAATAAATAAATGAATGTAATTCAGCTCATCTCTAGTACCGATTTCTTCCATGCCGTCCTCGGCGCAAATGAGCATGATGGACGTACCACGCACAACGACGAGGCCAAGCTCGCGTGTGTTGTCTGTCAGGATGGTCGGGTCTTGCAAGTCTATGTCGATTTGGTAATTTTTTTTTTTTGTCAAGAAAATAAATAAAAAAGGGCAAGGCTAATCGCACCTCTAAGGAACTCCTTGGTGTCATCAAGCACAAGGTTCATGAGAGGATCAAAGCCCTTGAGCGTGCCCGAGGCCTCACGACCGCCCACATACTTGACCCTGATCTTCTTGTCAATGTAGCGAGCGAGGTCTAGTAGAGGGCAGTCAGCAGGTGGCCTGATAGCTTTTTCCCCCCTATTGCAGTATACCCCACCGTCCTTCACACCCACCCGACCCTACAGGGCCTACACGCAACGTTGTTGGGTCATACCGAGGATTGGTGCCTTCTTTTGCTTCTCCTCAGACTTGTTGAACCCACCACCAGGTCGTTGCTGCTGCTGCTGCTGCTGCTGCTGCTGCTGGCCTCCGCTCCCACCGCGGTTCTGCCCGGGTGGGCCTCTTCTCTAAGATAGTAGCAAGCCGTCAGTGAGCTGTGTGTGCGTGCAGAGCGAGCGTACGTCTGGTGCAGACATGATGACGAAAAATGACATCACATGTGCCCTCGACGAGTTGATTTCTTTCTTGTGCGACGACGTGGCCAATGCGTGGACGGGTGGCTTGGGTGCTGGGAGCAACCGGAGGACTAGTCGTTTTGCAACGAGGGTGCTTTCTTTCCTTTTCTGTTTTCCCTCTTTGTCCGCCTGGCACTTGCTGCGATCCTATCAAACAGATCACACCCCTTTTGTGTCCTCATGTTGCTGCTTTTTTTTTGTGTGTGTGTGCGTGTTTGTGTGTCTCTGCCCTCCCCCCGGCGTATGTAGCCTGGAGCAGGAGCGCGAAAGTGCACTGTGCTGAGGGTTTGGGGCCGCTCTTTGCGCTTCTTCAGTTTTTTTTTTTTTTTGTATGTCGTATTTACTGATTTTAGATAGATAGCAGTACCAGCGACGGTTATGGCGTTCTCGGACTCTGGCGGCAGCGGCGGTGGCCATCAAATCAACCAGCAGTATGGCCAGCACCAGCAGCCGTTCTCGTCGTCAACGTCGGGTTTGATCATGGGAAAGGATGTTTTCTTGTCGTCGTCGTTTTCGGGTTTCAACAGTGCCAACGGCAGCAGTGCGCCCACACCCGCCGCCAGCAGCGCAGCGAACAGCAACACACCCGGCAGCGGTGTCAACAGCAGCGGTGCCGAGAGCGACGCCATGGACTTTGTCGGCAGTGGGAGCGAGCCGGGCATGCTCGCGACCCCGCTCGGCACCCTCCCCACGATGACGCACAATGCCAACAGCAACAACACCAGCTTGCACGCTTCTCGCTTCGGTATACACAATGGAGGCTCGGCGGCGTTGTGGCAAGACGCGAGCTCGGGGTCGTCGGGCCTTCTTGGAGAAGACCCTGTCGACGAGTTTACAGATATATCTGCACTGTCGGCAACGTCGATCGTTTCCACCACCACCCTCGCCGAGCAGACCCACCACTACCCGTCATCGTCACCGCAGCAGCCGCAGCAGGAGCAGCAGCAGTTAGCCCTGCAACAACAACAGCAACAAGTCGATACGAGCAGCAAATTGTCGCTGTACGACTTGCCCCCGCAGTCCCCGCACTCGTCGTCGTCAATATTTGCAACCACCTCGCCCCCGCAAGGTCTGCAAAAGTCCTGGTCGCAGCAACAACAGCCGCAGCAACAACAGCAGCTACACCAGTCCAGGACCAAGTCTCCCGGCGCCGTATTTATGCATTCTCCGCATATGGTCGCCAACAACAACGACGACGCTATGTCTCCTCATCATGCCGTCCCGCATGCGTATGATCAGTACTCGCATCACCAAAACCACCAGCTCCATCAGCACCATCAGTTAGAGCCATTCCCTGACCTGCCCGCCGGCCCCCAGCAGCAGCAGCAGCAGCCGTTGTCCTTTGCGCCGTCGGCCTTCTCGCCGAGCGTAAAGCACGGGCGATCCCCACCAACCTCTGCAACCTCCAACAAACCACCGCCCATCAACACTTTCGTCGTGTCGCCCAAAGGGTCCGGTGCTTCACCCAAAGTCGCTTGGCCAGCTGCAGGCGGGTTTGAGGACTCGTTTGTCCAACAGCACCAGCAGCAATTTCAGCAGGCCGCCGACAATTTCCGCCTTCGCTCGTACTCTGCTCCTTCGATCGCCACGTCGCCTTTCACCTCTGGACTCGCGCAGCGGCGGCAGACTGGACAAGGGAGTCAGCAGGTGCCGTCCCAACGGAGCCCAACCGGCCGTTCTGTCGGCGACGTCACGTCGCCCGCAGCCCACGTGACATCGCCGCAACAACAACAACAGCAGCAGCAGCAGCAGCAAATGCTTTTGCAAATGCAGCAACAGCAGCAGCAACAGATCCAGGTCCAGCGCCAGGTCCAGCAAATGCAGTACGCCCAAATGCGCCAGATGTACTACCACCAGCAGCAGCAACAGCAGCAGCAACAGCAACAGCAGCTCTTTCATCAAAAGTCTGACCCGAACCTCAAGGAGTCGAGCTCGGTGGCTGCGACGGTGACCACTCCAACATCCAGCGTCTCGGGGAGCAGTGCGACGTCGAGCGTGCCCATGTCGCCCCAAGAGTACGGCAGTTTTACCGCCGACGCGGCCACAGCAGCTGCCGCCAGCGCTTTTGCTGCAAGCAGTCTAAACGACTTGCCGGCCTCGAGCGACTGGTTTCGCGCGCGCTCAAACTCGGCCCCGCTCATGATGGCCTCGCGGCCCTACGTGAGGTCGTCCCTGTCGTCGCTGTCCCATCTGCCCAACATCCCCGACGTCCCCGACATCCCTGACGACAACCTGACAGAGGATGGAAGTGTCGTAGACGACTTTTCCTACTCGGCCCCCTCGTCGCCACTCAACGACTCGTCTTTGGGACTTTTTGTCGACGGCAGCGATGGCTCTGCCGGCGGCGCCTATGGAGCCAATGGTGGCGCCGGGATCGGCGGATTGGGTGCAAGGCAGCTCTGGAACCCTGACCCAGACGTGAACTGGAGACCTGTCTCTGCCAGCGGCCTCTTCAACCCCGTCGCCGGGTCTGTCGGGTCCGCAAATGTTGCCGGGGCAGGAGCAGGAGGGGACGGTTCGGGAGCGGGGAAAGCTCGGCCAAGGCGGAACTCGACCACTGTCTCCCAAAAACTGTTCAAGTGCGATTTCGAGGGCTGCAGCCGCGTCTTCAAGCGGTCAGAACATCTCAAGCGTCACATACGCACGCACACAGGTGAGAAGCCATTCAAGTGCTCGTATCCCAACTGCACCAAGACCTTTTCTCGCTCCGACAATCTCAACCAGCATCTCAAGATCCACGTGACACAGGTAAAAAGAAATAATTATATGTTTGAACACTTTCTCATGTTTTTATCAGCAACAACATCGAGGGAGCGTCTCGTTGAGCCCGGTATTGCCCAACTACGTCAACAATTACCAGATGAACATGCAAATGTCTATGAACTCGTTCCAAAACGGAGGTGCGGTCAGTGGAGTGTACTCTCCTGGCATGCGTTCATATTCACTCCAAGGTACCGGCGGCAGCAACCTTCCCACGTCACCTACGTCGCCCTAATTCACCCAAGTGAGGAAACTATTCTTTTTCTGTTTTGTTGACGAGGCGGGTCTGTGATTCACTCCTTTGTAGGCACTAAAAAAAAATATTTTTTTTTTCCTTCTCTCTTCTTCTCAGTGTAATCGAAAAATTCTCCCTTTCCTTTTTGTTTGCATTTGTACGGTAAATCTTCAACTTGCACACATACACAAACGAAAAACGTTAAAATGAGACTTTCAGTTTAAGAAAATAGTTTCTTCTCTTTTCTTTTTGGTGCCAATCGCGCCTGGCTTGACCATGGCGGCTTCGTGGTTTGCGAGTTCAGGCGGACACGACGAAACAGGCGACTCGATGAGGGCCTGCTTCAGATCGTAGAAGACCTCCTTGTCGGCCTCAGTCAGGAACGTGATTGCAACACCCGTCTTGCCCGCACGACCCGTGCGACCGATGCGATGAGTGTAATCTATCAACGGGGGGGGGGGGGCTGCAATGAGTTTTAAATCCTTTCTCCATCTTATACCAGCAATCGACTTGGCCATGTCATAGTTGATCACAAGGGAAACGTCCTTGATGTCGATACCACGGCCAGCCACGTCCGTGGCCACGAGAATCTCTTTGTTTCCATTCTTGAGTTGATTGAGAGAGATTTCACTGGAATTGAAAAAAGGACGGTTATACAAGTGAATAAAAAATAATAATTACCGTTGCTCCTGGCTCTTGCCACCATGCAGAGTGGTTGTGCTAAACCCAAGTTTCTCAAGGGCCTTGGACAGGGTGTCGGCGCCCTTCTTTTGGTTGACAAAGATGATGATGGGTGCCTGGAAGCCCTCCTTGAGGACCTCGACGAGCTTGTTGCGCTTCTTCTCCTCTGTGAGCATCAACACGCGCTGCTCGACAGTGTCGGCCGTCTTGCCGGCGATGCCGATCGTGACCACCGCAGGCCGCCGCAAGTACGCTCGGGCTAGGCGCTCGATAGCCGCGTCCATGGTGGCGGTGAACATGTGCGTCTGGCGGTACTTGCGCAGCTTCATCTTCTCGGGGTCCTCGGCGTCGTCCGTGTCGGGCTTGGTGTTGGACACTGGCAAGGCGTCCAAAATGTAATTGACGTCGTCTTCGAACCCCATCTCAATCATGCGATCGGCCTCGTCCATCACGACATACGCGCACTGCCGAAGCACAATAACGCGCTTATCCAGGCAGTCCTTTAGACGACCTGGCGTGGCAAGGACGATTTCCGCGCCTTTTTGCATCATCAACGACTGCTCCTCCATCGCATGGCCACCGATAATCGACACACAACGATAGCCCAGACGGCGCGCAAACTTGGTCGTCTCCTCCTCGATCTGAAGGGCCAACTCACGTGTTGGCGCGAGAATGATGGCGTAGGGCCTACCGAATTTTGGAAAAAAAAATTTTTGTTGTTGGCAACACAGCCGACGCTAAAGAATGTTACCCATTCGCGGCCACCTCTTCAGTCATTCGAGGGAGTTCCTTGATGTAGCAGAGCAAAGGGATCATGAACGCGGCCGTCTTACCGGAACCTAGCGTAAAATAGGGGCATTTATTAAAAAATAAAAAATAAAAGATGAGCAGCAAAAAAAAAAACGTACCAGTCTTGGCGATACCGATGAGATCTCGCTTCTGCATGCCGATGGGGATGGCTTGACGCTGGATGGGCGACGGCTCGGTATACTTGACCTCTTCAAGCACACGCAGGATCTCCGAGGGCAGACCAGACTCGGCCCAGGAGCGGATTGGGTTTGGCATGTGGCCTCCCTTGCAAGCGATCTCGTAGTCTTCTTTGAAGATACGCCAGTCACGTTCCTTCATATCCTCCAGCGGCTTGTCCGACCAGTGACGATCATCGAAAGCGGTCTTGCGATCCTTCCGTTGTGCCTCTTCCATTGCCGCCCTGCATTTGGTTTTTGTACGAGAAAGACAATGAAATTAAAAATTACTTTGCAAAGTGCTGCAATACTTTGATCGCTCCTTCTCCTCCTCAGTTTGGCGTTTCGTCAGCAGTTCCGAGTAGAACTGCGACTTTTTCTTGAGCTGCTCCTTAATATCGATGCCAGCAATGTGCCCTCTGTTTGCCCGGGAAAAAAAAAAAAAGGTTTATGATTGTTCTTGTCCAAACATAATAAACTTGAGTACCGTCCAAACATTTGGTAGTCGTGGCGCTGGTTGTAGAGAGGGTTGGCGTCATGAGAGGTGTCCTCGCCAGCCTCCCAGTCAAACACAAACTTGCGATCGTTCAACTTGCGGATCTTGCGTTTCTTCTCCTCAGTGCCAAGGTAACGTGCTCTGGTGGACTTGATCAGCTCCTCTTGCGTCTTCTCGTCCAAGAGTGCCTTCACCACGTCCTTTTCACCCTTCTCCAGGATCTCTTTGGACACGACCGTCTCGAGGGACTTTGTTTTTCCGTAGTCGGGTGACACGGACCTTGCGCGCCACCTGCTGTCGCTACTACTGCTGCTGCTACGATCATACGGACGCCCGCTGCTGCTGCTGCTGCTGCCACCGTATCGATTGCGATCATCGCGCGAAGATGAAGACGATGAATAGCGGTCGTTGTTCACCTGCTGCAAAAACTGCTGGCGTTTGGCGGCCTCCTCGTCCTGCTTCTTGCGTTGCTCATCCGCCTCTTGCTTGCGCTTGTCGAGGGCCAGTTGTGCACGCTGTTCTTTGGTCAGGAAGGTCGGCTGCAAGCAGTAAAGAAAAAAAAAAGTCAGCATTTGGCGAAAACCCCAGTCGTTTTCACCTTGACATTGGCGTCCTGCTGCTCCTTTCGCGACTTTAGCAGGTCTTCCACACTCAACGGGGTCTTCTTCTCTGCAGGAGCAAGCGGCTGTTCCGGTGGTGGTGGTGGTGGTGGCGGCGGCGGCGGCGAGTCTTGTCGGCTGCGCTTTGAGTTGCTGCCCTCGTCGTCGTAGCCACGCTTGCTCGAGCTGCGGTCGCCACCGTTGCTGCTGCGATAATCGCTCCGGTAGTCGCTGCGCTCTCGCTCTCGCTCACGGCCGCGGTCTGTGTCGCGGCGGTCACGGCGCTCGCGCGAACGCGAGCGCGACCGAGAACGCGAACGCGAACGGGAACGCGGCATCTTTTCAGAAAGTGTTTTACCCAGGAGTCGTGTTGTTTGCCGCGCGAGGATGAACCTGCTCAACCGCTCCAAGAACGAGATCAACTTTATCAACTTTAACCAAGACTACAGGTAAAGCAAAGACAAGAGCGCGTGTTTGTTTCTGTGTATTTTTTTTTTGGTGGGGGGGGGCTTGGCCTGACTGACTAAACACGAAAACCCAGTTGCCTGGCTGTGGGGACACGAAATGGTTACAAGATCTACAACTGCGACCCCTTCAGCAAGTGCTACAGCATTGGTAAGGGGGGGGTGTGCATTGAGGGGAAGGACAAGTGGACTGACATGTCGACTGACAATAATGTTTCCAGGCGAGGGAGGGATTGGCATTGTAGAGATGCTGTTTTGCACGAGCCTAGTCGTGCATGTCGGCGCTGGTGACCAGCCGTCGCTCTCGCCTCGACGCTTGCAACTTACCAACACCAAGGTTTGTGTTAACTTTCTTTTTTTTTTTCCCTCTTGGCCTGAAAGTATCGTGTGGTCTTTTTTGGGCAGAGACAATCGGTTATCTGCGAGCTCAACTTTTCGTCAGCAATTCTCGCCGTCAAACTCAACAGGAAACGGCTGGTCGTGGTACTAGAGGAGAAGATCCACATCTACGACATCTCCAACATGAAAACCCTGCACACGATCGACACAGTCCCGAATGCAAAGGGTACTCTGGTCACCATGCTCCAGATTTTGACGAAACCCTGTTGTTTACTTTCACAGGTGTCGTTGCTCTCTCTCCTGCCCAAGATAACCTCTTCATTGCCTATCCTGCCACGAAGGGCGATGGCAAAGTGAACATTTTCGATGCTGGTTCGTTGCAGGTAAAGAAAGGGAAAAAAAAAAGACGGTTTGCAAGAACCAACATCTTTTCTTCGTTAGAGTGTAAGCTTTGTTCAGGCTCACAAGAGCGCAGTGACGGCTATGGCGTTCAACTTTGACGGGACACGTCTGGCCACCGCATCTGATACTGTAATCTATTGTTTCATTACCAGAGTTCATTTAAATCGCGACCATTTTGTTTTCTTGCCTTCAAGGGCACTGTCATCCGTGTGTTTTCCGTCCCGGACGGCGCCCTTCTTTTCCAATGCCGGAGGGGCACAAAGGCTGCCACGATCTGCTCTCTTGCATTCAACATCACGTCAAACATGCTCTGTGTCTCCTCGGAAACCGACACTGTGCACATCTTCAAGCTCGACACTAAGCAGTATGCCAGCCTGTTTTTTCTGTTTTATTTTTTTTTTCTTCATGATGACCACATCCAGACCAAGCAAACGACAGACCACCTTCCTCCCGGGCATGCTGAACGATATGCTGGAACCCGCGCGCGACTTTGCTTACCTCAAGTTGCCCAACTCTGGTGTTCCCAGCCTGTGCGCTCTCAGTGGGTATGTTGCATTTTTTTTTTTTTTTTTGGGGGGGGGGGGGGGGGGGGGGGGGGGGGGGTTTTTTTTGGTGTTAAAAAAAAAAAC
>Ga0302227_10000762_pt1 | contig 25655 bp, 24 predicted proteins | sample II_Palsa_N1_1_FD_193525 | JGI IMG/M metagenome (GOLD analysis project Ga0302227, IMG submission 193525) | Peat permafrost microbial communities from Stordalen Mire near Abisko, Sweden - II_Palsa_N1_1 | ecosystem: Environmental > Terrestrial > Soil > Palsa > Peat permafrost | place: Sweden... | reverse complement strand
ATCGATCACGACCGCGCACGGGGCCTGGCCGCCACCCCATCCACGCGGGAGCACGAACAGGCGAGCGGCTTTCGCGTGCTGCTGACGTGCCGCCCGCTGCTGCTGCTGTCCGCCGCGCTCGCGATGTTTCACCTCGGTAATGCCGCGATGCTGCCGCTCTACGGCCTCGCAGTTGTCGCCGCGCATAAGGGCAACCCGAGCGCGTTCACCGCGCAGACGATCGTGGTGGCGCAACTGGTGATGGTTTTCGCGGCGTGCTTCGCGAACCGGTTGATCGAGCGCGTCGGGTACTGGGGGGTGATCCTCATCACCTTTCTTGCGCTGCCGCTGCGCGGGCTGGTCGCGGCTCTGTTCATCTCGGCCTGGGGGGTATGGCCCGTGCAGGCGCTCGATGGCATTGGCGCGGGGCTGCAAAGCGTGGCCGTTCCAGCGCTTATCGTGCGGCTCCTGCAGGGCACCGGGCGTGTCAACGTCGGACAGGGCGTGGTGATGACCGTGCAGGGTGTAGGTGCCGCGCTGAGTCCCGCGCTCGGCGGTGTTCTCGCGCAGCACTTCGGCTATGCGGCGGCCTTTCTCGTGCTGGGCGCCGTGTCGATGGGCTCGCTTGCGCTGTGGCTGCTGTTCGGCACCTCCCTGAAAAAGGCCTGTGGCATTCACCACGATCTCGCCAACCAGAATCCGCTCGCTACATGAATCCGACTTTCCTCTCCTGGAGTATCGCGCTTGCCGCTACCGCTGGCGTGATCCTGCGTCCCTTCCGATGGCCGGAAGCGATCTGGGCAGTGACAGGCGCAGTGCTGCTCGTCGCGCTCGGCCTGCTTCCTGTCAACCTCGCGCTGCAGGCGGTCGCCAAAGGCAGCGACGTCTATCTGTTCCTCATCGGCATGATGCTGCTGTCGGAGCTAGGTCGCCGTGAAGGGCTGTTCGACTGGATCGCAGTACTTGCCGTAAACCACTCGAAGGGCTCGCCGCGCAGGCTCTTTCTGCTGGTGTACCTGGTCGGCGTCGTGGTGACGACGTTTCTGTCGAACGATGCCGCTGCCGTCGTGCTGACGCCCGCCGTGTTCGCCGCCGCGAAGAAGGCGAATACGAAGCCGTTGCCTTTGTTGTTCGTGTGCGCGTTCATCGCCAATGCGGCGAGTTTCGTACTGCCAATCTCGAATCCCGCCACTCTCGTGCTTTACGCGAATCACACACCGGCGCTGGACCTGTGGGTGGCGCGCTTCGCCGCGCCGTCGGTACTGTCGATCGTTGTGACGTTCTTCATGCTGCGCTGGACGCAACGTCGGGATCTGCAAGGGGAGTGCGCCTCCGGTCTGCCGGTGGACAGGCTCAGCGCGAACGGCAAGGTGGCGCTGGCGGGCATCGGCGTGACGGCGATCGCGTTGCTTGTCGTCTCCGCCCTCGATCTGCAGCTCGGCCTGCCAACCGCCGTGCTCGGCATCCTCACCACACTAGTGGTGCTCGTCAAGGAACGCAGGTCGCCGGTGGAACTGATCGGCGGCATCTCATGGAGCGTACTGCCGCTAGTGGCGGGACTCTTCGTGCTGGTGGAGATGCTCGCGCACACGGGCGTCATCGCTCAACTGTCGCGGCTGCTCGCGCAGGCGACGCAGCAGAGTCAACTGGCTACGGCTGCGGCATCGGGGCTCGTCGTCGCGCTGGGCAGCAACGCGATCAACAACCTTCCGGCCGGGCTGATCGCCAGCGCGACCGCATTGCAGGCGCATAGCCCCGAGCGGATCGTCGACGCCATGCTGGTCGGCGTGGACCTCGGCCCGAACCTGTCGATCACCGGCTCGCTCGCGACGATTCTGTGGCTGCTTTCGATCCGCCGCGAAGGCGAAGAGGTGGGCTTCATGCAGTTTTGCAGGATCGGCATGGTCGTGATGCTGCCTGCGCTCGTGCTGGCCATGGGCGCACGGCTTTTGACCGGACATTGAGAGAATCTGATCGCTTCGGTGGTGATCGACCACGTTGGTCTGATCGGCGTCACGCAGCAATTTGCCCGTCCTAACCAAGGTGAATTGCAGCGGTAAAATTGCCCACCGGATGGACCCTAGGGTCCATTTTTTGCGGACGCTGCCGTTAACCGGGTCATCGGCTATCCGCAAACCTTGGCAATCCGCCGCCGCTGAATCCGTTTACCCCAACCCGACCCTACCGCTGCGACCGCGGGACAACGTTGTTAGGACCGGGCGCAACTGTTAGAGCATGACCGTGTCTCTTTCCATGACCACCGGAAAACTGGCTGTTCTCGCTGGCCGCCATCCTTTGATGGTCGGCATGCTCGGTAGTCTGATGGCATTGGGCGTGCTGGCGATCAGTCTGATCACGCTCCTGGCCTCCCGAGAGGCCGCCGTCGAACATGCCCATGAAACGTCCAGAAACGTCACCGCCGTGTTGGTCAGCAATATCGCCAGGACGATTGAAACGTCAAATAACTCGCTTCTCGCCTTGATTTCGGCGCTGGACAAGCCGGTGGTCCAAAGCATGGATCCTGACCTGCGTCACGAATTGCTGTTTGACCGGACCGCGGCCAGGTACGTCACCGGGATGGGAGTCACGGACGATCAGGGCCGCCTTGTCGACGGCTGCTGTTCCAGCTCCCATACATGGGATTTCAGCGATCGGGACTATTTCCTGGTTCATCGCCAGTCGGCGAGTGTCGGGCTCTATGTGTCATCAGTCTACCGGGCGCGGTCGCGGCCAGGCGCACAATCAATTGCGATCACGAGAAGGATGAACCGGCCCGACGGGTCATTCGGCGGGGTAGCGATTGTCGCTATTGACGTCGAGTATTTCAGGCAACTCCTTACAAAACTGGACGTGGGGCCAAAGGGCATCATGGCGATCGTACGAACGGACGGCACCCTGGTGGCCAGAAATCCTCCAAGCAGCGGGGACGGGCTGGTCAATGTGGGTAAATCTCCCGTGTTTCCGCGTATGGTGAACCTTGATTCCGGGTTCTATGCTGCTCGATCGATCTCGGACGGCGTACTTCGTCTGTACACATTCCAGCGAGTTCCCGGCACGCCACTCATTGCCGTCGTCGCGCCGGCGGAAAGCGACGTACTGGCCTCCTGGAAGCAGTTGTCATGGATAGTCGGGATTTCCGCATCGTCCGTGAGCCTGGCGTTCTGTGCGGCGGTCTGGCTGCTTGCGTTTGCACTGCGGGACCAGGTCAAGGCTCAGGTGCTGCTTACAGAGCTGACGCAAACTGACGCGTTGACAGGGCTCAAGAACCGCCGTGCTCTCGACGAGGTGCTTGAAAACGAGTGGGGCAGACTTCAGCGCAACGATGGTTGCCTGTCGCTGCTGTTCGTCGATGCGGATAACTTCAAGAAATACAATGACAGCCACGGCCATGCTCAAGGCGATATAGCGTTACAACATCTCGCGGCGTGTATCAATCGTCACGCGCGTCGTCGTGGCGATGTCGCGGCACGATATGGCGGGGAAGAATTTGTTGTGGTGTTACCCGACACGGACGAAACGGGCGCGGCCCAGATTGCAGAAGCAATACGTCTTGAAGTCGAGCATGGGCGACAGACTGTGGCTTCTGGAACAATTTCGCCTTTCACAGTGAGTATTGGATGCGCGACCGGTCGACGCTCACGTCCCTTGTCGCTGGATGAATTGACTCATTCAGCTGATCTGGCGCTGTACGCGGCCAAAAAAAGTGGAAGGAACGCTGTCGTCTCCGCAGGCGATAGTGTCGCACCGACTCAGTTGCAGAATTGATTGCGTTCCTTCGCTGGGGCCTGCTCATCCTGACATCACAGCGGTCAGTCGAAGAAGAAGACCGGCGCGCGGAGACTGAAACAATGCGCGATGCCGGCGATTTGGCGACGACGCAGAGGTTGATAAGGATACCGTACTTAAGTTTCAAGTCGTCTTCAACATTCTCATGCGATAGCCGACAACAACGAACATAGCAATCCCGCCTGCCGTCGACTACCGGCGAGCCACGATGGCAAGGCTGCGGGGTCGCCCCCACGAGCTGCCGGGCCTGGTTCATGAGTTGGGGTCGAGAGATCTGCTTCGGGAAAGGAGGAGTGCCCGAACGACAAGCATGATACGTTCAGCGCGCGCGCCGGGTCTGATTCGGCCTGAACGTTCGAGTTCGGCGAGCCCATGAAGGGCTGCCCAAAAAGTCTCGGTCACAACTTCTACATCGACGGCATCGAGGCAGAACGGCGTAACGACTGTCGCAAGGGCTTCGAAAGCAGCCTGCAGTTCTGGTCTGGTTTCAGCTTGAGCGAACCGTAGATCCGTCGGGAGAATGAACATGGCCTCGTAGAGCGCGGGATGCTGCCGTGCGAAGCCGAGATAGGCCATGCCGACATTCTCGAGCGCGTTTTGTTCTCCGGTCGATCCACTCGCTGCGTCGCGAAGATCTACTGTGATCTCCTGGAAGCCCTGGACCGCAACGGCTGCAACAATCGCATCCCTGTTCGCGAAATGTGAATAGAGGACGGGCTGGCTATATTCGATCTCGTCGGCCAAGCGGCGGACTGTAACGGCATCCCATCCTTCGCGCTCTGCGATCACGCGCGCAGCAGTGATAATGCGGGATTCGCGCTCAGCCCGTTGCCTGCCTTTCCGCTCTGCAATACTCAACCTTCGATCTCCCGGACCACTAACTTTTAGGCGTCTTAAGGCACCGCGCTCCTCGCGACGTGCCCATTGGCACGTCACTGGCGTCACGTGCCTCAAAAATATATCCGCCGGATGGAACGTGTGAGCCATAACCGCGTGCGGCGCGCTCGTCGCCGTATCGCCATCGAATTTCCGGACGAACAACGTTCAATCGAACCTCGGCACCTTTAGCCCGCGACACGGCGACTGGGGACGGCGCCCTACCCGTCGGTATCGGCCAGTTCAAGCGCTGCGACCAGGAACAAGTTCGTTGCGCTCCGCATGTCGGAGCTCCCTCGTTCCGCGGACGAACGTCTAAAAATTATATCGACGCACTTATTTCTGTCAACGCTAGATTTCTCTTGACGCAGAAATATAGCGTTGCTAGTATTTATTCAGCCGATAGAATATCCGAGTGATTTTAGTGGGATATGTGCTCTCAGGCCTGATCGCGGTCGGAACCCGTTTCCTCGGATCGCGCTTCTGGTTGGCTCCTGCTATCGCCTCGGCCGCCTTCGGCATCGCCGATTCACCGCCGCCGTCGAAAGGACTTACCGCGTGGATGTCTGTAAAGGGCACGCGAGATATCGCAACTGGCCTCTTTGTCTTTCTGCTTATGGCGAATGGATCGCCGCGATTGCTCGGCGAATTCATGCTCGTGGCGAGCCTCATGGCATTCGGCGACATGGTGACGGTCCTTCGATCGGGCGGAAGCAGAGGCGCCGCCTTGGGCGTTCACGGCTTTACTGGACTGGTCATCGTAGCAACCGGCGCGTGTCTCATCATCGGCGCCAAGTAAAAACTGATCTAACTACTCAACACAGGAAAGGATGAAAAATGACGACCTCAACGCCAACCGATCTTGTCAAGCTCGGCTATCTCTTCGCCGAGATCATGTCCAGCCACGATCTGTCGCGCCTCAGCGAGATCAAGGCACCCGATTATGTCAACCACAACGCCTTCGCCGAACCGGGCCTGGAGGGTTCAAAGAAGGTCCTTGGGGCCATCATCGCGGGTGTACCCGACCTCAAGGTGACGGCAGAAGATGTCTTCGTCTCGGCGGATGGCTCCCGCGTGGTCGGCCGTTACCGTTACGACGGCACTCACACCGGAAACCTCCTCGGCTACCCCGCGACGGGCAATACCTTCGCCATGCGCTCAATCGACATTTGGCGGGTCGAGGACGGACGCTTCGTCGAGCATTGGGACGAGCTCAACACTCTCGACGTCTTCATTCAGATGGGTGCCGTGCCGCCTCCTCGCCAACCGTCATAACGCCGCGAACCCCATCAGCTTACAAAGCGAGCGCCGAGCCATAACGGTAGTGAAACCCATCGTCGTTGGGTTTCTGATCGCGCTCAGCGTCGTGATGATCGGGGCCGGCGAGGTCAACCTTGCCGGCCCGATATCGGTTCGTGAGTCATTCGCGCGCGGGGGTCTGGCGCCTCGAAGCTTGATCGTTTGCTGGAGAAACGAGTGGTGAAATCGTCCTGAAATTCTACGGATCAATAGAAGCACCGCGTCACGCCAAACAATAGACGTGACCATAACTCACCATCCAGCAATAGGAGTCCACCATGCGAACCTTTGAGCTTCGGACATACGCGCTGCGCACTAAAGATGCTCTCGATTTCTATGCTGAGACGGTTTTTGCGCGTCACCTCCACAATTTTTCGCTGTTCGGTGTCGAAGCGCACGGCGTCTGGATCGCGAAGGACGATATCGCGCCTCGGGCTTTCGTGCTCGTTTCCTACTCAGAGGGCGACGACCCTGGCAAGGTCGCGCAGCGCTACATACAAAGCCCTGAGGCGGCCGACGACATCAGAGACTTCGATGTCGCCGACATCGTAAGCGTTGAATCAACGGTCCTAGTCCCGTCAACCAGTTCTCCGCTCAAATGACCGAGATCGTGGACAGAAAAAGAAGATGAATGGGATTACGCACGGCCCGATGCGCCCAGACTTGTGGAGCTTCATCCTAACCACCACCCTGACGTGCTTCACCGACGCGAACGTGCTGTTGCGCTTTACTTCATTCGCTGCGACCAGCTTATTGTGCGACTTGCTCTCCGCAGCGCGCCCCTGCTGGGCACACCAGAAACAACAAAGCCGACTTTAAGTCGGCTTTGTTGTTTCAGTCTCATGCGTGAGACACGAGACAATTTCTTGCACTCAATTGCAACCATTTCTTTGCACCAAACTACGGTGAAACAGGGGATCCGACTGGGTCCCGAATTGGGCACGACAAGCATATTTCTGCACTTTGTCTAGAGGTGACGCATTTCATTGCACTTTGTTCTCGAGCGACAAATGGGCCTCTCGTCAGCCGGTATCAGGGGCGGGAAACGAGATACTTAACGCCGACGACCGCTGGCTTAGAAGCAATTAAAATGGGGCCACCATCCCTTCAGGTGACTCGCAGATGTCAACAGATATGCAGGAGCCGCAAGATCAGCAGCCTCAGCGGGAGGAACCGCAACTGGACCGGGTGCTCATCGCCGCCCTTGAGCAGATCGACGCCACAAAATATCCGAATATCGAGCTGTCATTTCTCGATGCGCTCCATAGCAACGATATGGAGGTGTGGTTAGGCGCGCTTAATCACTTTCATCAGCAGACAGCAGGCATACGGGAGGCCCTTGTCAGCGATAGCCGGTTTCCGGGCAACACGGTGCTCGGCTTCCGCATTGGCCTCGGCGGCTCTCAAGGTTTCTACCCGCACAAGGCGGATCAGTATCTCCTGCGACGTGCTGTACAGTATGGTTCAGTTGATAAGGCTGTCCAATGGCTGCTAAAGGTGCTCGGTAGCACCGAGGCTAACGGCAAGTTGATATTGGCCCTCTGGGGTGTTCCCGTTGATGAGGTGATCCGGCTCACAGACGAGGTTTCAATCATGCCTCTCGCCTCGCTCCCGCAGAGCGATGCAAAGCGAAGAGTCAGTGACAGCGGTCACCGAGCGAATCTATGGACGGTGAACGCACTTGCCTTCGCGCCTCCGACTTCTGCGCTGGTTGTGGAGCGAAAACTGGTACCCGTTGTTTTGGATTCCAACACGCCAAAACCTGACGATAGCGATCTCAAAGCAAAGCAGGAAGTCATGCAGGAGATTGCCTTGGTGCTGACATTGGTTGGACCTCGGGTTTCCCTCCCGCTAACAACGTGGTTCACTTTTGATGATCCCGATTTCGAGGTGGCGTCACCTACCTTGAGTCCGATGACTGAAATTGTGCCTACCCGTCCGTCTGACTATCCAAAGCTCGATGCGAAGGAGGCGAAAGAAGTCGTTAAGAGTTACCTGGACCTTTCAACCAAAACTCGCCAGCACATACGTGTCGCCGTCGAGCGGATCAACCAGGCGCAGCGCCGCGTAAATGTCGGTGACCGGGCAGTCGAACTCGCGACTGCGTTCGAGGCGTTGGTTGGCGATAGCGACAAGAATGAAATGACCCATAAGGTCAAGGTCCGGACTGTCCGGCTGATCGGCGGCACGCCAGAGCAACGACAAATCAACGCTGCGCTTGTGAACAAGGCGTATTCCATACGCAGCTCCCTTGTCCATACAGGAAAGGTTGACGAAAAGAGTACCGATACCATCGTTGGAGAGCGCGTCCCGGTGCATGCCATCGTGGACCGCGCCTTGATGCTATGCGTCGAGCTCACCAAAATACTGATTCGACGTAAAGAAATTCCCAAGTGGCACGAGTTTGATATTTTGGGCTAGTTGGCACGGCCGCCCGTTCTGTCCATTGGTGGCTCCACCTTCTGGCACGGACGTTAGCGGCAGCGCATGGTATCGAACGCGTCCGCCGCCTTGCGAAGACTGGCGAGCACGATCGTTAGATGCCGCGTAGAAGGCAACAGCATCCCGTGACGCCAACGCTTCGTGCATCGAATAGATCAAGCACGTCGCACGTCGAAACTCCTCCACATTGGAGCCACGTCGACGGTGCGTTGCAAGACCGTGCTCCGATTCGATGCCGTCCGCGGTGACACCGACCAGACGCAGGAAATGATGCTTGCTCAGCGCTTCGGCGGTAGTTGGATGTACCACCGACGATCAATTGTCCCCCTCACGTCGCGCTGTTCCGCTTCAGCGCGCTGCCCTTCACTTGCTGGTGGGGGGGTCTCGCTCTTGTGGTCTGAAAAGTCACCTGCTAACGCAGCCCGAGTCAGGTATCGAGATGGATCGTTCTTGATCTTTGGAGTCATCAAGTTTCTCCCAAGAAACGTCGGATTTCCCGGGCGGTGATCCCGGTCTTGCAGTAGCCAGTGATTCGGGCTGTACGCCCTGATTCAGTAGTCTTTTCAGCAAGGGATATGCCATTGGCCTCGACCGAAAGCCGATACTGCCTACCTTCTTCATTTCTGGTCCAGACCCGCGTCGTTCCTTCACGAGAATGCTGCCAGTCCAAGCGATCTTCAACCTGTGCCAGTTCATTCGCAACGTCAATCGCTGCCTGGAACCGATCAGCAGGCAGCGGTATCAAGCACTTCCGGATGAGACGCCTGAGACGGTCAGGAATGTGCTCTTCGAACGCATCCCGGTCAGGAAAGCGCCCATTTCGCACAGCGAACTTGAATCCGTCCCGATCAAACGCCGTCGGTGTAGTACCAAACCTCGAGAATTGCTCCTCGAAGGCTATGTTGCCGCTGCACATGCGATAGAGGGTGAGGCCGAGTTGGTAGATATCAAATGTGCGATTGAAGTCTGAAGTTCCATACGCCTCCGGTGGTCGCATTTTGATGTACATGCGGTCTTGCCCAGCTGTGCCGGCGGCATTGAGTCGCCGAGAGAGCCCGAAATCCGATATCAGCGCTTCGCCGCGATCAGACATCAGCACATTGTCCGGCTTGATGTCGAAGTGAACAAGACGCTTCGAGTGAATATTGTGTAGCCCGCTGGCAATCTGGCATCCCAGCACAACGATCTCGCGAACTGTCAGGAAGCGACTATTGATCAACGCGTTTAGCGAGCCGCGTCGGTAGTACGGCATTGCAATGAAGATGCTGACGGCGTCTTGGCAAGCATAGTGCACTGGGACAACGTTCGAGTGGCTGCTCAGATACAAAATCCGCGCCTCCTCGAAAAACGTGTCGACCGACTCGAGCGCGTTCTTCGGAATCTTCTTGATCACAATTTCGGCATCGAGCTGATCATCGTGAGCGACGTACGTGTTGGAGTTAGAGCCTTCTTGTCCAATCTCCGTCACAAGATCGAAAGAGATTTCTGCCTTGCTGTATGGCTTAAGCACGGCTCGCTCCAACCGCGCACAGCAATGCTTCACGTTGTTCCTTGCTTAGATCAGCCCAGTTCTCCACAGGCCAATCAAGCGGACCATCAACGTACCGTTTGAAGTCCGCACGGTCGATGCCGAGCCGCGCAGAAATAGATGAGATCTGTCCGACGTAGTATGACGTCAGGGAGCTGCTTGCAAACGCCTCCTGCACCACACCCTCGATCTGAATCCTGCTGATGTTAGGGGACTGCGCGTTCGGCTCGGTCACTCGAATTCCCGCATGGTCGATCCTGTACTCACGCAGAATGTCCAACAGGTTGTTGCGGATGTACTTGAGCGCGTCGGGTATGTGAAATGCCAGCGGTATCCGGATGTCTTCCACGTTCAAGACGACCTGGTCGTCGGCGTCGAATACCACAAAGGTCACTGCCTTCGGTGCAGCCCTAATGCCGATCGTTCGCACATGCTCCCCCGGTCAATACGAAAACTGTATATTTATACAGTTTTTTGCCCTGTTGTGTCTATACGCTCTAGCGAAGACTGGCAAGGGTCGAAAGCAATCTGAGCTGTTGCCGTTGTCGATAGCAAAACAACTGCGGGTCAAGTTAAGCCTCATCGTCCATCGCACCGGACAATGTATTGCTTTCTAAGATGAACCAGCCTAATCTTGATAACTAGGATATCGACGGCTAGACTTGTCTGTCGAGCCGTGCGCTTCCGAGGTTGGAGCCGCCACGAGTTTGATCGAGTCAAGGAGGCGAGCTATGTCTTCGGTCCACTTTGTGGAGGTTGCCCGAATGGGTAATCAGCCGGTCGTCGAGGTGGGGCATATGAACGTGAAAGAAGTGGTCGTCTCTCAGCCACATCGCGGCGCGAGACTTCGTGTTTTCGCTCGGTGCACTCACGGTCAATCCGCCGCCCCTTTGTCGATGGCGACGATTAGCCTTTCATTTATGAACAAGATTGCACGCCCTGATTCCGAGGTACGGAATCTTCTAACGCAGCTCCGGGCTGCCTACCCTCACGGCGAGCAACTCCTGTTTTTCAAGGTAAAGGATGTGAATGCGGGTAGCGTCGAGCACGTTCACGTGAATACTTGGCGCGAGCTCGAACCGCTATGGACGGCTAGTCTTGACCACGCGCTGTGGCTTACAGTGGATGGCACTCACAACGACGTCGTGAAGCTGTTGGACACAATCCGCGAACAGGACGCCGACGACAGCGATGACTCGGAACCGGCGAAGATTTCGCCGAGAAACTCAGGGGATGCCCATCAAGCTGCTATTGACTTTCGTAACGAGCTTCTCGCGAAGAACTGGCCGGATGGCAAGCGCGTCGCGGAAATGGCGGGCACTGGTTCGGTTAGCAACCCTCACCAGTACGCCGCCCGTCTGCGTTCGAACGGTGAACTCCTCGGCGTGTGGGTGGCAACTGAGCGCGCTTACAGGCATCCAGACTTTCAGTTCGACATTCATGGCGCGTTGCGTGCTGAAGTTGCCAAGCTACTGAGTGTATTGCCACGCAATGAAGAAGACCGCGGTGGCTGGCGACGCGCATTCTGGCTCTATTCACCGCATTCACTCGTTGATGACAAAATCCCCGCGGAAGTTTTTTCGCTTTCCCCGCAATTGGTCATCAACGCGGCGAAACAACAGTTCGGTGGAGAACTCGATGACCACTGGTAACAATAGTTCGCTGCGTTGCGTTTAGTCTTGTCGGAAGCGAAACCTGTACAGAACATTTCATTTCAGTCATTGATGCGGACTAGAACGATTTGTACTTGGCGACTAACCTCCGAGAATTGGGAAATATCAGCCTGCAGTTCGGTGGCGATGTCTCTGGTTGCCAACGCCACTAGTACGATAGAGCGGCGCAACGCTAGTAATCGTTGCATTGTTTCGAAGAAATTCGAAACGGTTCGCAATACTTTCAATTCAATCGCTATTTCGTTTTGTTGCGCGTCACTTATCCACCGAATCTCAAAGTCGAGTTCGTACCTGCCGAGGGCAGCATTAGGAACTTTCACGTGACGCAACACTCGTACGTGCGAAAACTGTTGCTGTGAAGCAACCATCTCCAATAGAAACGCTCCGAGTTCGTCTTCGTATTGCTTCGGACTCGATCCTCGGCTCGGCGTCCAACTCGACAATCGGTCAACGAGCAGAGTCTGCAAGTCTTGATTGCGGAAACCCGCCGAGTCTGAGCCTTTGTGCTCATTGATCTGGCCAAGTACACAATCCTCGACCTCTAAGAGTTCTGCAAGAACACCTTGCTCACTTAGGCGCTGGAGAGTCAAGTAGCCGCGCCGGGCACTTCGAATAACCAAGATCACGCTTCCTTGCCGAATCTGCACAATGCGAGCATCCGGGACGAAGCGTTTGAGGTTATCAGTAATCCGTACCAAATCCTCAACGAGACTTGCCCCAGTGATTCGGATCTCCCAAGTTACTACGCCTTCTGTGTCCACCTGCTTTGCGACATCAAACAGCAATTCGGCCAACAAGAGTTGATCGTCGGCAGTCAACGGCCTGATGTGTCCGCGTCCTTTGCGCAGTATCGACACTTTACTGAACAGCTTGTCTATGGCGTCATCCTCGCGCCTGCGATCGGACAAGCGAGAGAACATCGCTTCGAGACCGATTCGTGTGTCGTACCACTCGCCGACCTCCACATCCGTGACTAGCTGGGCTGCGAGTCGAAGCAGCGCCTTTGGCATAGGGTCCGTTCCGAGGTATTCCTTCAGACCACCGGTTCCATTAGCGCAAACGGACAGATAACGGTTGCGAGTTTGTTGAACGTATTCGATCGCGTACCGATTTTCATCCGGGAGAGACAGCGTTCCTGACATAGGAAGGCCAAGAGACTGCTTTCGAGTGATGAGATCATAGAAGAAGTTTTTGTCGAGGAAGCTCCTCGCGCCACTTTTATGAATGTTTGTCCGCAGTTCAAAATCTGTGATGGGCACGATGCTGACTCCCGGCTCCGTGCAGCTACTTCGATGCAGCGTTCGCACCATCTCCAGTTCGAGATCACCTTTGTGCTTATAAATAACCTTTAGTGCTTCAACTCGCTCCATGAGTCCCATGGATTTTTCGAGCAGTATGATGATGTCAAGGTCACTACTATCTGGGTCGAATTGTTCTCCTCCCTTGTAGATGGAACTTCCAAAGAGAAAAATCTGCGCGCCGACAATATCATGGACTACTGCACACGCCCACTGCTCGCAAAGATTGATAGCCTTCTTCGCCTCTTCTGTCCAATCACCCATTGTTATTTAAAAGAGATAAAGAGTTATGATCGTTGTCGCGGTAAGCGCGCAACTCCCGGAGAACACATCCGCAAGTAAGAAACGTGAAGTATACCTCTCGCAGCGGCCCCTTTTCCGACAGACACCCTCGGGCAGCAGTTCGCTCGTCACGCGCAACATGCGGCCTCTCCAGATTCATCCGAAGCCGTAGTGTCCCAAGCAAAATTCAAGAGTTCCTTCCCGACGTATAGTAGTCGGCTGGAGTCGGTATATTTGTAATCATCTTCTTTAGCCCACCAACAGTCTGTTTTGCTCTGAAGCGGCTCCGTAGCATCGCCCCGGAAAATCGACATCGTGCTGTCGCGCACCTTCGAAAAAACCGCTTTCCATCCGAATCTGCTTGCCGTGGAGGGCATCATCAAATCGTCTGTGTGGCTCCAGTTTGGAATCAGAAGACTTCGGCGCCGTGATGCTCCACTCACGTTTCGGACAGTTCATCGTCGTCTTCAGGATCGTCAAAGTAGACGCCCGTCGCGCCGATGACGCCTATCGTTTCGAATCGATCACTCCGCTCCCTGGACTCCATTTGTTCGTAGTGAAACTCCAGTTCGTCCATGATCTCAGCCTTCAACGCGTCTGACTTGAAGCAATCGAGGTACTCTTCAACCAATGCAGGATCGAACCCCAACGGCTCGATCCCCTTGAGGAACTTCAGGTAGCCCGTGCTCGGATCCACGTTCATAAAGAAAATGAGTAGCTCTTTCCACAGCACGTCCTCGTCGCCAATGTTCACCTCGCGCAGGAAAACGCTCTGCGCCTTCGAACCGTTCCGCAGTTCGTACGTGTACAACCCAAGCGCGCTGGAGCGATCATCGACGACCTTATATATCGTCTGTGAGATCTTCAAGACTGTACGGCGGATGAAGACGCGGTAACGGTCCTCGTTGGATGTGCCGAGCAGTAAGGATCCATCGAGCACCTCGGCGTCCAGGTGCTTGCTCAGCAGCCCGCGGATCGCCTCAGCTTCCTTCGTTCCCTTGGAGACAGAGTTGAGCGTGAATCGGTCGTACCGCAGTGTCTTGTAGAATCTGCTCAAGAGCTGCAGCAGGTCATTGTGCGGCTTGCCGAAGTTGATCGCTACACGCTTTCGCAGCCGATCCACCAAATCCAAGTGGCTGTGCGTGATGAGGGACTGCTCCAGCGCGTCCTGATCGCTCGCTGCGGTGTGCTCATGCAGCACGACGGCAATCTTCAAGAGCCGTTCGAGGCCAATCGACAGGCTGTATAGAAACTCGAACAGCTCGTCGGCCTGATCTAGCTGCCGCAGTTCGTGGAACCGACGCAAACCGTTGTAAATGAATGACCCGGCAATGTGAACTTCCTCGCCGAGCCCGAAGTTTTTCCAAAAATCCGATGCGTTCATCTTTCTCATCTCTTGGGCTCCCGAGACCAGATCGTCTTTCGCTGCGAACGTCGCTTCGTGGCCGAACTGAGCCCAAGGCTGCTTTCTTCCGGTAACGATCCCGAACTGATACGCAGGGCCTCGACCAGGTGATCGGTTCTTAGCCATGCGCCGGTCGTCACGCGGCTAATCAGTTAGGCAACGACGACATAGCACAGCAGGTTTGTCCGGACAGCGGGACGGAGTCTGCCAGAGTCGTGCGCTCTCATCTCGGCCTCGCTCAGTTACCGCACCAAACTTGATGATAAAATCTAATGCTTTCAGCTTGGTTTCTCACGACGTTGAGACCAAGGTTCACTTCATTTGCAATCCTGTCACCACGACTGTTCAAAGCCGAAATTACCCGCCGACCGCTCTAAGTGTGACGGATCGACTCATGGATGGCAGACGCTGTATCAGAACGTCATGAGGGAGAACAGCGACGTGACGCCCGCTCCTGATCAGTTCCAGATCGACGCGATTGCACAGCTTGATTGTGGCAAATTCGGCCCGGTGTTGAACCAACCATGCGCCGATTCGCAGCCCATCTCCTGTTCAAGGATCCGGTTTCCCGGGCCAGAATGTCACGTCAAGCGCCGTCTCGCTTCGGTAGGCGCTTAATGGCATCAGCCCGGGCGACAGGCCCGTCGCAGCGCATGCGGCATCCAGCGCGACCTGCCAAGCCTGTTCATATACCGTCGGCCAGTCATCCGCTAGGCTCGGCGCGTCTTCAAGCAGACGCGGAATCACGTCGCGCTCCTCCTGAATAGCGGCATACCACGCAGGCAGCCGATGGCCTTCCAGCAGTTCCCACTGCAGGAGATGTTGCAACAGCCGCGTGAGGCGGTCGACGAGCTCTCGCCGCAGCCCGCGAGCAAGGGTTTCGAGCTCCTCGGCGAGATTGTGCCGGTCGAGTTCGTCGAACCTGTTCGCACGTAAAAGCGCCGCCTGTTCTGCAGCCCACAAGGCAAGATCGGTATCGTAGTCCGTCATCAAAAGTCGGCCAATGGCTCTGATCCAGCAGGCAGTTTAACCGGCTGATCTCCTACAGGCTCAAACTCGACGGCGTCCCCCGTCATATCTCGTGGGGCGCCCGGTCTGGCTTTCAATACTGATACCCGCCAGCCCGGCAAGGTATTGCCGGCAAGCATGGGGCAGAATCCCGGTCGCGGGGCGGCCGTGAACACTACTGGATAGCAACCGTTAGTTCGTCGGCAACCCCAGTTTGTCGAAAAACGCGCGGTTGCGCTCTCGAGCTGCATTGAGAAGGCGATCGAACGAAATGACTTCGATGTACGCCTTGAAATTATCGTTGTATCCGAAGTAGCCCTGCCGGTCACTTGTTACCCGAAGGCCCAACATCTTGCAGCGTCGCTCGACGGACGGGGTGAGATCACAGATCGCGTAACAGAACCCTGGGATTTCGTCTGAGCCAGGGATGGGGCGTCCGTTTGCCGTGATGGCGCCGCCGGTCCGAATGCGCTCAAGATAGCCCAGTGCTTGCTCGACCGGGTCCTTCTCTTCACCCGCTGCGGCGTCGTTGCGCATGGGCCGCTTGATCTCGACGATGACGATTGAGGCCAGCGGTAACCTGTTGCCATCGGACACAAGTATGGGCTCGTCGAACACGTTCAGTAAGCATAGATCCGGCTCCTTTGTTGACGTGGAGCTCGTGATCGGCATCGACGACAACGGCTTGTCGGACGCGAGGAAATCGTGGAACGCCAATCGTTCGTCGATCAGCCACAGGTTACAGCTGTCCAGCCGCACCTCGTTTGATGTCTTCCTCATCGGCATGATGAGTTCGTGAATCAGTTCTTCCTTCGAATACTTACCGTCTGCTCCGCGCTCGATCGCCTTTTCGAGAATGTCCAGGATCACCTTTCTATGGAACACGTAGTTCGCGAGATCAGATTTTTTGATGTCGTCGGCCTTTTCGAGATAGGCGGTAAGCCTTTCGAAGTAGTCGGCGACGGACTCCTCCTTGCTGAAGTTCATCATCGCGTGACCTTCAGCAAGGAGGCTGCCTTCGATCTCTGACAACTGCTTGTGCAAGAGTAGATCGAGATCCTTGTCGGAAATATCAGGATCTACGGTGAGCTTGTCAGCAGCGATCCGTCCGAGGATCGGCCGATAACGGGGAGCTCGGAGAGAAACGAAATTCTCAACGCGTTCCCGCCCAGCTTTCTGGCTCTCGTGCAAGTATTCAGCCAGAAAGTCCCGCGACGAATTGAGTATCGCCCCGCGAATGTCCGCGAGGCTAACCTCCGTGTCCGAGAACAAATCGTCACTGATCTCCTCGATGTCGAAGCCGATGCGCTCAGGACGAACGTTCTGGTCAAGAAACGGCGCGGTCACATAGCAGGCGTAGATGAAGTCGCCGGCATCGTCTTTGACACGTCCGTGAAGGCCCGGAATTTTTCCGACGATGCTTTCTTCTTCAACGACACGCCCGGCGGCGCACCAAGCGATAAAAGGCTGTTTCGGCGACGTCGCTTTAAGTTTCAGGTGCGTAAGCTCAAATGGCTGCCCCTTCACGGTGACGGTTTGCAGCCTCGCGGAGGAAAACATGCACTCATCGTAAACTTCATAGAGTTCGATGGTTTCCTGGTCGTCCGTCACCTTGATCTTCGGAGCCCCGCCGTCCCGGACGAAATACCAAAGGCAATGCTCAAAAAGTGCATTCGCGATGGTTCGCCCTGTCTTGGCCGACCGCTCTCGGTACATCTGCTTGAACCCGTCCAAATGCACCGACGTTCGACGTACCTCCCCTTTCGGGGTATCCGAGAGCGCCAGCTTATCGACGCCTTGTGTCGCAGTAAACGCGAACGAGCGGCGTCTGGGCGCACCGTCAGCATCGCTGAAGTCGCTTGAAACTCGTACCGTCTCGAACGCCTTCAACCACAAGAGGCGCCCGACACCGCGGCAACCATCGCTGGCCTTGTAGTCAGAATCCAGTGTTTCGAACGATTCCAGATTTCTATCGTCAAACCCAACCCCATTGTCAATCACCCGAAAGCCGGTGATGTGTTCAAGGGGCGGCGCTCCGCGCTTGGCCTTGCCGTTATCCAGATTTAACGAGGCCTGAGGTAAGCGCACAATTTCGACCGTGATTTCGCCGAAAGACGGTTCGTTACCAAGAGCCGCTATCCCCTGGATGGAATTGACCACGGCTTCGAACAGGGGCAACAGACCGTGACTGCGCGGCAGAGGTGTGTTGCGCAACCTACCTCTGAGATAGGTGTTCATGCTCATTGGATGATCTTTTCGAAGATTGTGGGCTGTCTATGTTCGCGCTTCGCGCATACCATTCTATCAAGCACTGCTGCGGCGTGACGTGGATCGCTTCCCCCACGCACAACACGAGAATGACGGAGCTCAGAACTCTCGGCGGTGAAAAAGCGCGACCGGACCGCCACGCTCACAAAATGGCAACGCTAACGTTGCGGCCTACCACCGGATTCCCGGAAAAATTCACCATGCTTGCGTTCGACAGGATTCTCCATCGTACGCACGAGCGACTGGTTGCACCAGCGGTCAAGTGCGTCGATGAAGAGCTGCTTGGCGTGCGCGACCACCATGCGCAGTCCTTCCAGCGGTGGGCGGGCGGGCAGAGCAGCCAGGAGTTCAGCATGTTCACGGCTGCGGTGGTCCGCATCGGCGCGATGGAGATTAAGCCTCATCATCCACATTCTTGGCGATTGGTACCTCATCACGTGTGCGGCCACGCGTCGCATCCCTGTTTTCTCCAGCGTCGGACTGTGCCGATAGCGGCAAATACCGCTCGTCTGGGGTTTTCCAAGACAGAAAAAAATCCAGAGGATTCTCGATGAAGTCACGGGCCAGCTTCAGGCGCTGCAGGATCAACTCACGCGCTTCCGCCGGCAGATCCGATGCGCGGTCGTACACGCCCTGAAAAAATCGCTCTATGTTTGCTGCTTCGGCCCAGCCCTGAATAATCTGGTGAAGATGCGCCTGACTGTCCTTGACCGACTGCTGAATCTGACGGAGGTCCTCCTCCCGGCGGCGCGTCTCTTCTTCGGCGAGCCTTTGCAACCTAGCCCTCTCTGCCTGACGATCGGCCTCCTTCAATTTTTCGACCAACTCCACGGCAGCGCTCTCGATCGCCTTAATTATTGAACTCAATTCTCGCGTCAGCGGCGTGTTCCTGGTTTCCTGCCAGCTTGTCTCCCAAGAAACGCGCCAGTACGGTGAATATGTGATGAGCCGAAGCCGTCCGGTAGGCATTTCTTCGGTCGTAGTCCACGTATGGTCCACGTAGCGCCGCGACGCTTTAGGTGGAACGTAGTCGGCATCCCGAATGTATTTGCCATTCCCCATGTACCTCATCAGCACATCCTCGGACATCTCGATCACCACCAGCCCGATTGCCACGGTCCCGACGTAAACGACCGTTGGACGGAATGGTGACCACAGGCTGCCATAGTAATGATGTTGCCGTCGCTTTTCGGGTTGCTCATGCCATTCAACCGTGCAACGCCTCCACTGTTCGCCATGTGGTGCCAAGACGACGCGGTGTCCCGCGGACTCGAGGGCGTTGAACAAATCGTTGGCCAACGTCAGCGCTTTGTCCAGCCCGGTTTTCGTGGCCGTAATATCCACTAGCAGCCGCTTGTACGGCTTCAGGTATTTCCCTTCTTCACCAGGGCGGCCAGACTCGAAGTGAGCCTTAGCTCCGCGTATCAGGCCATGAGACCCAGTGATCTTGCTCGCTCGCCTGGATGGACGTCTCTCCGGAAGCGCCACGGGTTTAGGCGCAGCGTATTCGCGCAAGCCACTCTCCTTTGACCAGAGTACCTGGTCACCTGGCTGAGCCTCCGGCAGCGGTCGTCGCACTGACGCTTTACCAACAGCCAGCTTTGCCCAGTAGCCCCGCTCAGGCCGCGGTACGCGCAAAACCGAGCAGACTCGGGCCATATAACTGCCGGTGACCTGGAACTGCTCCGCGACTTTGGTCATCGGCTTGGACCAGACCAACTCGTACAGTACTTCCCTCGTGATCACGTCCCTTCCCATTAACGTTCTGGCACGCCTATCGGACTGAACCGTTCGAACTGGAGCAGGCCCACGACGATGAGTTGTAAATTTACTTCGAAGTTCGATAAAAGCGTCTACGCCTGCAACACAATCGGACATCTAACGATCATCGGGCCATCAACCCCGTGGCTAATCGTCGTATCCGACTACGGTAATATTATCCTTGAGGTTGCCGCACGACGGATTGCTATCCGTGTCCGTCACCAATCAGCCCGCACTCATGGCGACGGGGCGCGACCTTCGTCGCACACGCCCTCGTAACGGCAAATATCCACACCGCCTCGAAACCTGGATCAACCGATTTCGCGCCACGCCACCCGCGAGGTACGCTTCCGATGACATCCGCCTCAAACGAACTGGAAACACTGCGCATCGAAAACGCGCGACTTCGCGCATTGCTCGACGCGCACGGGATTGATGCAAGGCCGCCTCTGTCCGTGCCAGCGACTCCGTCGCAACCTGAGCCTTCGCGCCTGAACACGGACGAGAAAGTCGTCCTGTTCCGCCGCCTGTTTCAGGGTCGCATCGACACCTACCCAATCAGATGGGAGAGCAAGGCAGGCAAGTCGGGTTACTCGCCGGCGTGTGCCAACGAATGGCGACCAGGTGTCTGCGAGAAACCCCGCATCAAATGCTCTGACTGCGGTAACCGGCTCCTGATACCGCTGTCTGACCAGATCATCTACGACCATCTTGCCGGCAGACATACGATTGGGGTCTATCCCTTGCTGGCGAACGATACCTGTCGCTTTCTCGCCGTCGATTTCGACGACGCCGAGTGGCGAGAAGATGCGAAAGCCTTCAGGTCTTCGTGCCTTGAGTTGGGCGTCCCGGCCGCGCTGGAGATCTCGCGTTCTGGCAACGGTGCTCACGTATGGATTTTCTTCCAGTCCGCCGTACTTGCCCGTGATGCGAGACGCCTGGGTACCGCGATAATCAGTCACACGTGCGCAAGGACGCGACAACTGAAACTGGCGTCCTACGACCGACTGTTCCCGAACCAGGACACGACGCCTAAGGGCGGCTTCGGCAACCTGATTGCACTTCCGTTGCAAAAAATACCGCGCGAGCGTGGTTGCAGCGTGTTCGTAGACGAACAGCTACGGCCCTATGAGGACCAATGGGCGTATCTGGCCTCACTGCAGCCTGTGGCCCCTGAAGCGCTCGAATCAGCGATTTCAGGGGCCACAGGCGGAACGCATCCGCTCGACGTCACGTTCATAACCAACGAGGATCAACAGGAACCGTGGAAGTCCGGTCCGGTGTCGGAGAACAAGCTACCAGGCCGGATGCCCGCATCGCTCGCTGTCACCCTAGCAAACCTAGTCTACGTCGAGAAAGCGACTCTTCCTCAGTCTCTGCTTAACCGGCTGATTCGCCTCGCTGCCTTTCCAAATCCGGAGTTCTTCAAGGCTCAGGCAATGCGCTTCCCCGTGTGGGACAAACCACGCGTAATCGGTTGCGCTGAAAACTACCCGAAGCACATTGCATTGCCACGCGGGTGCCTTGAAGCGGCGCAGGCTCTATTTCATGACAACAAGATCCGCTGCGACATTCATGATGAACGGTTCGCCGGAGAGCCGCTCGATGTCACATTCGCGGGCACGCTGCGCCCGGACCAGGAAAGCGCCGTAGCTGCAATGCTGGGACATGACACCGGCGTCCTATGTGCGCCTACCGCGTTTGGTAAGACAGTTGGCGCCGCTTCCCTGATCGCCCGACGCAGTGTGAACACGCTCGTGCTTGTACACCGGACCGAACTACTCAAGCAATGGCAAGAACGACTGCAGTCGTTCCTCGGTGTCGGCAAGGGCATCGTCGGCACGATCGGCGGCGGCAAGGCGAAGCGTAGCGGGAAAATTGATATCGCCGTCATGCAGTCACTGTCCCGACAGGGCGAAACCAGTGAGTTAGTCGAACACTACGGGCACGTGATTGTGGACGAGTGTCATCACCTGTCGGCGGTTTCGTTCGAAGCACTGTTGAAACGAGTCAAGGCAAAGTACGTGTTGGGGCTAACGGCGACACCAATCCGCCGTGACGGCCAGCATCCAATTATATTCATGCAGTGTGGTCCAATCCGACATACTGCCTCCCGCGCGGAAACGGCCCCTCACGACCTTGAGGTCATACCAAGGACCTGGCCGAGCAAAATCGATCTACCAGTCGAGGCAGGCATTCAGGACGTGTTTCGGCAGGTCGCCGCCGATGTTCAGCGGACGATCGCCATTGCAGACGAGGTCACGGATGCATTTTCCCGCGGGCGGAAGATTCTCGTGCTGACTGAGCGCACCGATCATATTGCGGCCATCGAGGAGGCCTTGGCGGGACGAGTCGAAAAGATTTTCACGCTACATGGACGAATGTCGAAGAAGCAGCGCAATCTGGTGACTGCTGAACTCGATGCCCTACCGGCCGATGAACCACGGCTGCTCCTCGCGACAGGCAAGCTTGTCGGCGAAGGCTTCGACCACCCACCGCTGGACACGCTCGTTCTAGCGATGCCGATCTCATGGAAGGGTACTCTCCAGCAATATGCGGGACGATTGCACAGAGAGCATGCGACGAAAGTCGACGTGCGGATCATCGACCTCGTCGACACGGGACATCCAGGACTACTGCGCATGTGGGAGCGGCGCCAGGCAGGTTATCGCGCGATGGGCTACAGGGTTGACAGCACGCGCCCGGCTGAGCAGTTGTTGTAATTGCTCCCCAATTGCGACCAAGTTCTACGCTAAGCAAAGCGTTACATTGTCTCCCTGCGAGTTCTTTGGCGAGTTTCGCAAACGTTGGGTCCCTGCCCGAAGCCTGTGCTTCGGTGAAGGCAATCTTGCGCGCTTGCAGTTCAGTTAGAGGCTTCGCTTTTGTCGGTGACCGCATTCCCGAGAAAGTCCAAACCTCCCCGTGCCCTCATATGTTTTGACCCTTGATATTTTCGCGGCAGCCTTCACCTCGGCTTACCTAGTCACGTGCGCGCACAGGAGCGTATGCCGTGTTGGGTCGGCAACTTCAAAATTCAACCGAGGAGAAGTGATGCAGAAGATTAAGGATATTCTGAAGCAGCTCGCGGAGGCAGAGCCATACAGGCCCGCGAATAGCTTACACATGCAACGCTATAGAAAACTGTCCACCCTAGTGCTGGCGCTCAGCGCAGCGTGTTTGCTGCTGGTGTGCTGCATGGCATTCTGGTACCGGCTTTCCCCCTTACCTGCACTCCAGGTTGCGGGACTGCTGACCGGCCTACTGGCTATCCTGCTTGCCATTGTCTCGTTGCTGATCGAGCCTCTCGCAATGGTCAGACTTCTGCGGCGCTGGAAGACAGAAACGCTAGATACATTCATCCGCGAGGTCGAGAATGACAGAGGGCAAGTGCACCGCTTTCTTCAATACGAAGAAGAGGATCTCGAAGAGGTCCAGCGATGGCTTCAGCTCAAGATCAAACGGCTGGACGCCCTTGTCGTGCTGGTATTCGGAAGCAGCGCGGCTGCCTATTCGATGTTAGCGCTGACGGTTTCCAATATGAAGGACGCGGGCGGATTTGCATGGTTGCAGCACACCGTATTTCGTGGGTTCGCTGCCGACAACTGGGGAAACAACGTGATTCTTTGGGGGATAGCGCTGATCTTCGGTCTTTCTATCGGAGCGATCCTCAGGAAGGTTGTGCAGGGGCGCTACATCTACCAGTTGGAAGTCGTTGAAATGACACTCGCGCGCAAGTCTGCAGCTTCTGCGAAGCGTGGAACCACCAATTAACGGCACGCAAGCGGCGCCATGGCTCGCATCGCGTGGCAGTTGCTCGTGCGATGATCGCCACTTGCGGAACCTCTTTCTGGTCCCACAAAATTGGCCCTCAGAGCACAGACTGCAAATCGGAGGGGCGAGCCCGCGCAGAGAAAGACTAAAGAAGCGGATACGAGTCTCGGACGGCATCCCTAATAAGGCGCTTCTCCTGACGTTTTCCCCTTCATTCTGCTCACTCGCGCATGTCACAATCGGACTATGATTGGTCTGGCAACCTCCACATATCCATCGGCCATCGAAAGGGCGTCATACCAGGTTGCGTCGCGTCTCCCCTTGAGAAACCCGTTGACCATTCGTCGAATCCAAAGATGACTGCTTGGCGTGTCACAGAACTGAAGGTGTTGCCGGGGCATCGGCTGGAACTGCGTTTTGCCGATGGCTTGTCGGGTGTCATCGACATGTCAGGTGAAAATTTCCAAGGCGCACTTGCGCCGTTGGCGGACGAATTCTTTTTCGCGCAGGCCATCATTCGCGATGGAGCCGTAACTTGGCCAAACGGGGCTGACCTGGCACCTAATACCTTATATGCCGAAGTAAGCAACGAGAGGCAACGCCAGATAGCCTCTGATAAATCCGCAAAAACGCGCTTGGGTTTTCTGGCCGGAAAATTTATCGTCCCCGATCCGGCAACATTCAGTGACCTCGGCAAAGACGAGATTGACAAGATGTTTGGTGACGGCGACTAGGCGGTGAGCGCCGATTCCAGGTACACCTCCAGATGCGCACGCAGGAATGCGATGTTCACCATCCCATCCCGATGGTGTCTATATATCTGTGGATTCCTAACTTCATGAGGCAATCCATGGCCCCGGCGAGAGCGCTAAGGCGCCTTTTCAAAGGTCGGTGCCTAGCCCTTCGCTGGTCGGACAATCGTGCGGCTTACCGGTCGGAGCTGAGGATTGATCTCGGCAATTCGTCGAGGACGACCGGTTCGAGGATGATGCTTCATGTAGGTTTCGGCTTCATCGAGCAGTTGCTCAGTCAGAAAGGGGTAAGCTGCCCTCAGTTCTCCAAACGGCACACCGGCGCGCCTTGAAGCAACTACGTTCTCGATCGATACGCGCGTACCGGTAAAGCACGGTGTACCGTCAAGGATCTGCGGATCTTAGGTGATGGCTGACATGGAGCTTTTCCCGGAGTGGATGGCCAAGGTATGGAACTGCGAGACTGGCAGCAGGTCCACCTAGATCAGAATACCCCAAAGTCTTTTGTCAACCCTAGCCGACACCCTCGCCGCGTGGTCGATTTCCAACCCGCCCAGTGAAATTCCACCTCGTGCGGCAGCAAAACTGACCTGGTGTGATGTGCATACGGCGAAATGTTGCGACGTCGCACAACTCGCGTCCAGCAGTCCCCGCCCCTCTCACCCACCGATCCGTTGCGGGCTCCCTGCGCGGCGACAATTACCTTGTCCGGCGTGGCTGCAGCGCCAACGCCAGCCGGCTCTTTCTCCTTTCATCCAAACACCTCTCTGACGACGAGTCCGCCCGCAACCTCCCGGACCCTCGGCGGACAGCGACCGATATTCACATATCGGTTTTCATTCGAACCACAATAATTTAAATCAGCTGGAACACTGATTTAAATTATCCAGTGAATTTTACTCATACCACCAACTGATTTTACTTCACACCCGACCAAACCCTGTCCAGATAAGGGATACAGCAAATACGACCAGAAAAATTCAGATATTTCACAAACACAGAAAAACCAGATAAATTAGATGCAACAATACCAAAGCGTTATGCCTTTCACGTCAACTTCTTTCTACCAGGAGGTGCAGGACCAACAGCTCGAAAAATCAGACCCCATTTTGAGATGCCGCCTTCGACGCACGACGGTTGCGGGCTGCAGAAATGCAAACGGCCCACGCTCCTGGCAGAGTGTGGGCCGTTTTGGGAAATTGCACTGTCCTAGGTCGGGACCGTTCATTTATCCCGCGTTTTTTCCTGTCTGTCAACAGGAATCTCTTCGTTCGTCCGTTTCCTGCCGGATTTCGGTCCGGCAGCGGACCTCTTTTATCTTGTCGTCCCCGATGGCTCCCTAAATGGGTACCAGGGGAACGGCTACGCCGGAGAAACGCAAATGAGCTGGCTCTCTCATCTGCGGATTTCGGGGAAGGCGAACGCTCGTTTCGGTGAAGTCGAACAAGCTGGAGGGCGGTGCTGCGAGGTGCATGGATTGTAGCGTGAGTGTTCGGGATCAGGCTACGCCGTCATCGGGCTTATTCT
>Ga0302227_10000750_pt1 | contig 25930 bp, 17 predicted proteins | sample II_Palsa_N1_1_FD_193525 | JGI IMG/M metagenome (GOLD analysis project Ga0302227, IMG submission 193525) | Peat permafrost microbial communities from Stordalen Mire near Abisko, Sweden - II_Palsa_N1_1 | ecosystem: Environmental > Terrestrial > Soil > Palsa > Peat permafrost | place: Sweden... | reverse complement strand
TTTGATCACCAGCGGATGAAGAAGTCCGGCTAGATAGGCACAAGGCGACATACGGACGCCGGGAAAGGGCTCTTCTACTGTGCAGGCACCCCCAACTCGCTCGCGGCTCTCGAGCACGAGCACTTGTTTACCGGCCCGCGCCAGATAAGTCGCGCAGGCTAATCCGTTATGACCCGCTCCAACAACGATCGCGTCCCATTGTCGTGCAGCAATTTCCCAGAGAGGCGCAGGAAGTCCGACTTTTCCCAAAAGCGCTGCTGTCGCAGACATAGTGGCAGTATCTACTTCAGTGCTCTAAACACAAAGTAAAAACGTGCCAGATACGGGAGCTTGTTTCTCAATGTCAAACTGCGGGCGGTGCCTTCGGATATGTCGTTCCCTGTGGAATGTATTGGACCGCCAATGTGCCAAAGACTTTGACCTGCTCCGCCTCCCATGCTGAGTCCTTGCCGAGTTCTTTAGCGAGTAGAGATGCGACTGCAGGAGCAATCGCAACCGCAGCACGAGCGTTTAACAAAAGAGCACGAGTACGCCGCGCAAGTGCGTCATCCACGGTGCGAGACATCTCGTTCCGTGCGGCCCACACGACCTCTGCCGCGATGTAGGGCAGATCGGGATGCAATAGCTTGGCGAGTTCGGGATCTTGTTTGGTGAGCTCAAGAATCGCCGGAGCGTCTGCCCCGTACACCCACAGTCCGCCAAACTCTTCTGGATGCTGATGGTAGCCGTGAATATGCATGGTGGCAGTGACACAAGGCTTTTCGTCCAGTCGGCCGAGAGTGGTGGCGTGGTCGACGCAATCTTCGGCCATATGCCGATACGTCGTCCACTTTCCGCCAACGATTGTGAGTAGACCCGAGTGGTCGATGTGGATGGTGTAGTCGCGCGAGAGGGAGGAGGTCTTTCCATCTCCAGCGCCTGCAGCCTTTACCAGCGGACGGATGCCTACGTAGACGCTGAGAATATCAGCACGGGTCGGCTTGTGACTTAGATAGCGGCCAGCTGTTTCAAGGACGAACTCAATCTCCTCTTCAAATGGGAGGGGCTCGTAGGAGACCGTTTCGATAGGCGTGTCCGTGGTACCGACCAGAGTGCGGTTGTGCCAGGGGACGGCGAACAGTACGCGTCCGTCGTCGGTGTGCGGGACTAGCAGAGCGGTGTCTCCGGTGAGGAACGAGCGATCGAACATGAGATGGATGCCCTGACTAGGCACCATCATTTGCTCAACGCCCGGTTCGGCCAACCTACGGATTTCGTCAGTAAAGATCCCTGTTGCGTTCACCACGGAACGAGCGGATATATCAAAACGCTCTCCACTTTCGCTGTCGACCGCGACTACCCCCTGGACAAAACCTGATTCATCCTTCTTTAGCTCAATGACACCCGCGTAGTTCAATAGGGTGGCGCCGTGTTCGGCGGCTGTTGTCATTAGATTGATCAGGAGACGCGTATCGTCGAACTGGCCGTCGTGATACATCACGCCGCCGCGCAGACCGTCCTGGCGAATCGTCGGTAATAGCTGCAGCGTCTCTTCGAGGGAGAGTACCTTGGACGTGCCGAAGCTATACTTCCCTGCCAGGAAGTCGTAGACCTTCATCCCAATGCCGTAAAACGGCGCCTCCCACCATGAGTAATTTGGGACGATGAATTTAAGATCCTTCACGATGTGGGGTGCATTCCGCAGAAGGATGCCACGCTCTTTGAGAGCTTCCATTACGAGCGAAACATTCCCTTGTTCGAGGTAGCGGACTCCACCGTGAACCAGCTTGGTAGCGCGGCTCGAAGTTCCCTTGCCAAAGTCTTCGCGCTCCAGCAGGAGCACGTCGTAGCCACGCGAAGCCGCGTCAACCGCGACTCCGGCTCCTGTAGCGCCGCCGCCGATTACTACAATGTCCCAGGGCTCTTTCCGATTGCGTACACGGGATACCATCTCGTCGCGATTCATCTGCTCTCCTTATTCCAATGGCGAGATCGCTCAACGGCTTCTCTCCAATTCTCCTGCAATCTTTGCATCTGCTTCTTGTCAGTCTTCGGCTCGAAGATTGAGTCAGCCTTCCGATGAAGCTTTAGCTCGTCGATACCGTCCCAGAAACCACTTGAGAGGCCGGCCAGATAGGCTGCGCCAAGTGCGGTGGTTTCTAACACTGCGGGACGATGAACCGGTACACCCAACAAGTCCGCTTGAAACTGCATCAAGCCATCATTTGCTGCGGCTCCCCCGTCGACACGAAGCTCTGTGAAGGGATTCTTTGTGTCGGAATCCATGACGTGAAGAACGTCAGCTACTTGAAACGCTATGCTCTCGACGGCTGCTTTTGCTATGTGGCCGATTTGGGTGCCGCGTTGCAGACCAATGATGAGGCCTCTTGCCTGCGCGTCCCAGTATGGCGCTCCGAGGCCGGTAAATGCGGGAACAAAGACCACTCCATCCGAGTCAGGCACAGAGGCCGCGACCGCCTCTACCTCTGAGGACTTTCGAAAGAATTTCATGTTGTCGCGAAGCCACTGCACGACCGCTCCCCCGATAAAGATGCTGCCTTCGAGCGCGTAGACCAGCTTCCTGTCGGTACTGCATGCCAAAGTTGTGATGAGCCGATGGTTTGAAAGGGTGAATTCGTCGCCGATGTGCTGGAGCAGGAAGCAACCTGTGCCGTAGGTGTTCTTCGCATCACCGGGGGCGACGCAGAGTTGTCCGAAGAGCGCCGACTGCTGATCTCCTGCGATACCGGCGATCTCCACCTCGCCGAGTCCCAGGGATGTCGTTACCTGACCAACCTTTTCGTTGGACCAGACGACCTCAGGGAGAAGGCTCTTGGGGATATTGAAGAGTTTCAGCAGGTCGTCGTCCCACTTGTCGTCAACGACGTTGTAGAGAAGCGTACGCGAAGCATTGGTGCGATCTGTGACATGCTGTTTGCCACTGGTCAGGTTCCAGACCAGCCAGCTGTCGACCGTACCAAATGCCAGTTTTCCTGCTTCGGCGCGAGCACGCGCACCATCGACGTTCTCTAATATCCATGCAACCTTGCTCGCCGAAAAGTACGGACTTAGCAAAAGCCCTGTCTTCTGACGTACGGTCTCCTCTGCTCCGTCAGCGGCCAGCTTGTTCATCATGGCAGCGGTGCGGCTGTCCTGCCACACGATGGCGTTATAGACCGGCTTCCCCGTCTCGCGGTCCCAAACGATCGTCGTCTCTCGCTGGTTAGTAATTCCAAGCGCGATGACATCTCTTGGACGTACGCTCGCCTTACCCATCACCTCAATCGCGGAGCCGAGCTGCGACGTAAGAATATCGAAGGGGTCGTGCTCTACCCATCCGCTTTTTGGATAGATCTGCGGGAATTCACGTGCCGCAGTGCCTGCGATCTGTCCGTCGTGGTCAAAGAGAATGGCGCGGGAGCTCGTCGTTCCCTGATCGAGCGAGAGTACATACTTCATCTTGTCTCCTTGGATGCTCGTTCTTTCAAAAATGAGTCATTTGCGTCGGGAGCTACGCTTTTGCCGCGTCGAGCAGCGCTTTCTCCCGCGCAGGAAGGAAAGGCCGGATAAGAAGTTGATAAGCTCCTCCACCCACAACAGCTCCTAGCAAAGGCGCGCCGATAGGTATCCACCAATAGCTTTGTGGTGAAGGCAATGCAGAAGCACCCCATCCTGTAAGAAAACAGAACAAGCGGGGCCCGAAGTCGCGGGCCGGGTTGAGCGCCCACGCCTCCAGATAGCCCATCGATGCGCCTATCAGCGCCACGAGAAACCCGATCATCAGCGCTCCAGCATTCGCGCCAGGGGCCATTTCGTTGTACTGTTCGGTGATCGCGAAGATGCCAAAGATCAGAAAAGCGGTCAGGATGATCTCGTCACCAAAGGCATGCATGGGAGTGATAGCGAGGCCAGGGTGGGTGAAAAAGACTCCTGCAGCCCCGCCGGTAGCACGGGTAAGGTGGTTGGTCAGATTGAAGTTGTCGATCACTGGGGAGAACAAGGTATATACGATCCCGGCTCCCAGGAAGGCTCCGGTCACTTGTGCAAGGCAGTACGGAAGCACTTTGCGCCAGGAGAAGCCGCGATAGACCGCGAGTGCCAACGTAACGGCCGGGTTACCGTGGCAGCCGCTTACCGAAGCTGTCGTATAGATTGAGATCGTCACCGCAAGCCCCCACGCGATGCACACTCCCCAATAGGCCTGTTGGTAAGGGCTTGGGCTATAGAGCGTGTACATTGCTGCGACCGAGTCGCCGAAGGCAATCACGATAAACATCGCCATTGCTTCTGATATCAGCTGCCCCGCGAACGTCTTGCTCATGCAGCGCTTTCTCCTGGGCTTGTTTGATTTACTTTGTTCCGTTGGAAGCCTCAAATTGCGGCTGCCTACTCGCTCGCCATTATCTACATTTTTCCCGCTACGTGGAGCTTTGTCTTACGGCGCCGGTCAAAAAACCTCGACAATCATCAGCGACGGACCTCTTCGCGGCGCCTTGCTCTCCCTTGTAGCGGAGAATCCCGCATAATGGAAGATGGGAGTTTTGAATGGGTTTATTCAGCAAGAAAATAAAGCAGGAACACAAGGTTATGCTCCAGCACGATCGCGCTGCCGGTACGCTCCAGCCCGAGTCGCATCGTTCGACCCCTGAGTGCCCTAAACCTGAGCATTGGAGCATGGTCGACTCCATGTCGGCCGAACTTGAGGTCCTCGAATTTCTGGCTACGCTGGTTACAACGATTAAGCCCAGACTTGTGGTTGAAACGGGATCATTTCTTGGTGTCTCAACCGAATGGATCGCGAAGGGTCTTGAGCGGAACGGCTTTGGTAAGGTCATCAGCTGCGAGTTTGACCCAGTGGTCTACGCCCGCGCAAAAGAACGGATCGAAGCCTCTCCACTTAGACAGTGGATCGAACTTCGCAACCAATCCAGTCTGGAGATGAAGGTCGACGGTACGATCGATCTCTTCTTCTCTGACTCCGACATGCCCATCCGCGAGCAGGAGGTCAAACGCTTTCTTCCACAGATTAATCCTAACGGGCTCATTCTGATGCATGACGCCAGTTCGCACCACAAGGTCGTCCGTGACGCGGCGAAGTCGATGGAATCTGAAGGTCTTCTCTCTGTCGTTTTTTTGCCGACACCACGCGGGCTAGCCATTGCACAGCCTCGCGCTGGCCGCAGCTAGCGTAGGACAACGGATGCCGAGCTCTCGACAACAGGAACAATCCCGCTCCTTTCGAGCACCCTGGTATCTCTTCTGGGCCGGATTCCTCGTCCGCGTCCTATACATCACGCTCGCTCACACCTACCGAATTCGTCCTACAGAGGATCATTTGCAGTTCGGCTGGGAGATGGGGCGCATCGCGCGCGCGCTCGTTACCGGCTTCGGTTATGCAGATCCGTTCACAGGCCACTCAGGTCCGACCGCGTGGGTCCCGCCTCTTTATCCGCTGCTGCTCGCCGGTGTCTTCAAGATCTTCGGCGTCTATACGGCAAAGTCTGCATGGGTGATCTTGAGCATCAACAGCATCTTCTCCGCGGCAACAGCTCTTCTCATCTTTGAGATCGCAGCTCGATGTTTTCTATCTACCGGACGAGCCCGCAAGATAGCTCTTTGGTCGGCGGGGCTCTGGGCTCTCTATCCCGCCGCGTTGCAATATGCAGTTCATTGGGTCTGGGATATGGCACTTACTGCCCTTCTCTTTACCGCTGTCCTTGTTCTTGCCCTGCGTGTCCGCAGCATCGGCGAAGACGAGCCGGAGACCAACCCACAAACCGCTCTCCGCTGGTGCCTGTTTGGACTCTTTTGGGGGATGATCGCGCTGCTGAACTCGACAATTCTTCTCTTCCTTCCCGTGTGCGGCGTATGGATGCTTCTTGGTGCAGCCAAAAATAAAACAGTGCTTAGTTCGGCTATCAAGAATGCCGTCATCGCAGGAATAATTTTTATCGCCTGCCTTACGCCGTGGCTGGTGCGTAACGGGAGGGTCTTCCATGCCTTCATTCCAATTCGCGGCAATCTCGGTGCGGAGCTGCACGACTCCGTTCTCGACTCCTACAACGGATTCACCGTTGGGACGCGCGTACCTGTGTGCGATGTTTGCCCTGACTATCTCGAATACAAAGGGATGGGGGAGTACGCTTATGTCCAACGTGAAGGAATGCTGGCGCGCGAACACATTCGTACGCACAAACTTCGCTTTTTCCAGCTAGCGCTTAAGCGGTTTTATTTTTACTGGATCAGCGTGCCGAAACCAGTCGAAAAGGGAGTGCTCAACGAAGGATTTCGCGTCCTAAACTACAGTTTCGTTAGCCTTGCTGCACTACTCGGACTCGCGCTCGCGCTGAAGCAACGCATTCCGGGAACTATTCTCTTCGCCTGGGCGTTTGCCCTGCTCCCTCTCACTTATTACTTTGTCACCGTGCAGGCTCGCTTTCGCCATCCCCTTGAACCTCTCATGACGATCCTCGCGGTCTATCTCTTTCAATCGGCCACTCGCGCCAGCCGTGGAACGTTGATTCGTACACGGAACGTATAGCGCTCAGATTCGGCGCTCATGCCTTCCGATCTGCCATGCCTTCGCATACTTCCAACTGATATAGGCCGAATGGTAGAGATGGAGCAAAAGCCCCTCGCGGCCGTCCATAAACCCCGCACGGGCACCAAAATTCCAGACGAATGTCAGCACCGGAACGAGCACTACATTCCAGAAGAAGGCGCTCCAAGATCGGCTGATCTTGCCCTTGGCGGCCACGATTTGTCCCCCAAGAGTGCTGTAACGATTCATGTGTTCGAGATAGATATTTAGGTTGGGATACCCGTGATGGAGAAAATCACTCTTCATCGACTCTACCCTTCCCCCGATTTGTAAAGATTCATGCACCGGGCGATCGGTAAAGTAGACCGCACCTGAAGTGTTCATGCGACGAAACAAGCGCAGCTTTAGATCCGGATAGTAACCTCCATGCCGCATCCATCGTCCGAGAAAGACGTGCCGCAGTCGCAGCCGATATCCCTCTCTCTGAGGCAAGATCCCGGCATCTGCCTCCAGCATTTGGCTCATCTCTGTTTGTAGCTCAGCAGTCAACTCTTCATCAGCGTCCAGCGAAAGAACCCATGTTCCTGAGCACTTTTCGATTGCAGAGTTCTTCTGTCTGGCAAACCCCTTCCAGGGCTCGATAAAGACCTTCGCTCCGAATGATTCTGCGATCTCCACAGTCCGATCGGTCGAACCTGAGTCCACCACAACCACTTCGTCCGCAAACCGCACACTCGAGAGCGTCCGCGCAAGATTATCTTCTTCGTTGAGCGTGATGATGGCTACGGAAAGTGTCGATCTTGACATGCATCTTCATTCTATTTGCCTTACGGCCAAATATCGCTCCTCTTCATCGTGCAGTAACAGAATCAGACTATTGTTTGCTAGACAGTGCAGATTGCAGCAAGAAGATTGAATCAGACTTAATGAACTCTTTCCTCGCAAACATTCCATTCGATTCAGACCACAGACGATGCTGAGTAGACGCCGCCTTCTCAAACGTGGCCTTACGTCTGCCGCTGCTCTCACTCTCACGAAAACACTCCCGGCGATGCAGCAGGCTATGGCGTCACCTTCGCAGGTACGTAGCGGAGTCAGGCTTAAGCGATACGTCGACCCGCTCCCGATCCCTCCGGTTATTCGTGCCACCGGAAAGCCTGGCGAAGTAATCGACGTCGAGATGCGGCAGTTCCAGCAGAAAGTGCACCGCGATCTCCCGCCAACGACGCTCTGGGGCTACAACGGCTGCTGGCCGGGCCCAACTATCGAAGCTGAAAGCAACAAGCCTCTCAGTATCAGTTGGGTCAGCAAACTGCCCACGACGCATCTACTTCCCATCGACCACTCCATTCACGGGGCTGAGTCTTCCCTACCCGCCGTCCGCAATGTTGCACACCTCCACGGTGCCTGCACGATGCCTGACGACGACGGATACCCCGAAGCATGGTTCACTGCGGAAGGAGAACACGGTTCTCATGGCCCAAAGTTCAATCCTCGACCCTCGCTGTATCCCAACTGCCAGCTTGCCACGACGCTCTGGTATCACGACCACTGTCTCGGCATCACTCGGCTGAATGTCTACGCAGGGTTAGCAGGGTTTTATCTCATTCGTGACGAGGCGGAGGCAGCGCTCAACCTGCCCCAAGGAGAATTTGAAATTCCCCTGATGTTGCAGGATCGCCTCTTTCACCACGATGGCTCACTTTATTACCCCAAAGTTGTCAACGGCCCCAAGGAACACCCTATCTGGATCCAGGAGTTCTACGGCGACTACAACTGTGTCAACGGAAAGGTCGCACCGTTTCTGGAAGTAGAGCCACGCAAGTACCGCTTTCGCGTCGTTAATGCGGCCAATTCACGCTTCTACCATTTGAGACTCTTCGTCTCCGACGCAACGGGCCAGATACAGAATGACTCGTTCGATGTTCCATCTTTTCAGCAGATTGGGACTGACGGCGGTCTGTTGCCTGTCCCTCTAGAGCTTCACTACCTTCTCATCGGACCAGCTGAGCGATTCGACGTTGTCATCGATTTTTCGACGTATGAAGGCAAGTCGTTCTCCCTGGTCAACGACGCTCCCGCGCCTTACACGATGGGCGGCCAGTATCTTGCCGAAGACGTCATGCTCTTCAAAGTGACCAAGCCTCTTTCCCGTAAAGACAATAGCGTTGTTCCTGAAACACTCATCCCGTTCACACCGCTTGTTCCAACATATGCGACCCGAGAGCGACTCTTGCTGGTTTCTGAAAAGGAGCGGCCCTCCGACGGCTATGTCATCACCGGCCTGCTGGGAAACGCGCGCTGGCATGAGCCAATCACCGAAGATCCCAAAGCGGGTTCGACCGAGATATGGTCCTTTGTTAACATCACTGGCGACGTTCATCCCTTACACGTCCACCTTGTCCAATTTCAGGTTTTGAACCGCCAGACTTTTGACGTGCCAACCTACCAGCAGAGTGGCAAGCTCGTATTCACCGGCAAGCCGATGGCACCCGAGAGCAATGAGCGCCCCGCTTACAAAGATACGATCAAGTCTTATCCAGGCTATGTGACCCGCGTCATCATGCGCTTCGATCTCCCGCACGAAGCACAGGTTTCTCCTGGCGACGAACTCCTCTATGTCTGGCACTGCCACATCCTCGAGCATGAAGACAACGAGATGATGAGACCCTACAAAGTCATTGTCTAATCTGCAAAGCTCTTGTCAAACAAACAGTTACACATCCGCTCTGGACATAATTTGCTCGCCATCAAAACAATTTTTCTGCGACGAAATTCTATCGATAACGTCACCGTAATTATCCGTTATTTCACTTGTTCGTGACACATCAGCATGGTCTCTGCCTCTACGTTTATCCCACTGAGGTTGTATTCCCCAACGGGCTCAATCCGTTCCCTCAGTTTTCCGGAGGTATTACTTTGAAACGTACTGTCAACGCCCCTAACGGGACCTTGAAGTGCGGCGCGATGATGTTGGTTGCGCTGCAAGTGTTTGCGGGATTGCCACAATCCGCCTACGCCCAAACTGCCGTCCCCGAAACAAAGACCCCCATTAAGCACGTCATCATCATCATCGGTGAAAACCGTACCTTCGATCACGTCTACGCGACCTACAAGCCGAAGGAAGGCCAGAGCGTATCGAATCTCCTATCCAAAGGCATCGTAAACGCCAACGGCAAACCTGGTCCCAACTACTCGCTCTCTGCGCAGTTTTCAGCGGTAGATAGCACCACTGCCGATAGCGGTAAGTTCTCTAACAGCCCTCAGGAAAAGAGCATCTACAGCACTCTTCCCCCGTCTCTCGCTGGTGGTCCGGAGACGACCAGTGCAACCAGTGCACCTTTTACCACTCTTAAGGTTGCGAAGCTTGCTGATACAGGCTTGGCACCTGCTTACGACAAATTCCTTCTAACCGGCGCGACTGGGATCGCAGGCGGCCAGGTTGATAAGCGAATTACCGACGCAACCTCTCTGCGTGAAGGTGTATATCAGCTTACCGGCACCAAAATGCCCTACGACGCCTACACCAACAGCCCTGTGCACCGCTTCTTCCAGATGTGGCAGCAGACTGACTGCAGTGTGGATTACGCAACCCAAGAAAATCCGAGCGGTTGCTTGAGCGACCTCTTCCCGTGGGTGGAAACCACCATTGGAACAGGCTCAAACGGCAACAAGCAGCCCAGCAACTTCAATGACACCACCACTGGCGAAGGTTCCACCTCCATGGCTTTCTACAACATGGCGCAGGGTGATGCTCCCTACTTCAAACAGCTCGCTGACGAATACACCCTCAGCGACAACTTCCACCAGTCCGTGATGGGTGGAACCGGAGCAAACCACATCATGTTTGGCTTTGGGGACGCTATCTTCTACACCAATGCCAAAGGCGCAGCGGCTGTTCCTCCTACCAACCAAGTTGAGAACCCGAACCCTCAGCCCGATACCAACAACTATTGGGATCAGGATGGCTACGGCGGCGGAAGCTACGTCAACTGCGGCGACATTAGCCAGCCAGGCGTTCCTGCCGTTACCAACTACCTCCAGTCGCTCAAGCGGCCTGTGAAGTCGAACTGCGTCAAGGGTGACTATTACCTCGTCAACAACTACAACCCCGGCTACAACGGCGACGGCACTCTTGCCTCGCAGTATTCGCCCTTCACCATCCCTCCCACCAGCCAGAAGAGCATCGGTGACGACCTCGTCGCTCACAATGTCCCCTTCAAATACTTCGGTGAGAACTGGGATCTCTATGTAACCGACCCCACCGAGTCGAACTCGTTTGACGAATATTGCAACATCTGCAACCCGTTCCAGTATCAGACCCAGTTCATGGGCACTCAGGCCGCCCGCCAGACCTATATCGCGGATACGACTGAACTCTATGAGGACATCGACACTGGCAACCTGCCGCCAGTTTCCATCGTCAAGCCCAGCGGCTTCAACGATGGTCACCCGGCGTCCTCCAAGCTCGACCTCTTCGAAGGCTTCACCAAGAAGATCGTCGATCAGGTCAAGGCTAACCCAGCTCTCTGGGCTGACACTGCCATCTTCATCACTGAGGATGAGGGCGGTGGATACTATGACTCGGGATACATCCAGCCGGTTGACTTCTTCGGCGACGGTACCCGCATTCCTCTCCTTATCGTCTCGAAGTACTCCACGGGCGGCATTGTCTCCCACGAGTACGGAGATCACGTCTCGCTCATGAAGTTCATCGAAAAGAACTGGGGTCTCCCAACCATCTCTGACCGCAGCCGCGATAACCTGCCGAACCCGATACAAAAAGCCAGCAGCCCCTACGTCCCGACGAACAGCCCAGCAATTGGCGATCTAACGGACGACTTCAACTTCTCTTCCAAATAACAGCAGCACTTAACTCGATCCACCCTTCGACGGTCAGCATGCTGGCCGTCGAAGTTAGTTTTCCCAACGAGTGATTCTGATAAATAAAATGACTAACTCTCTCCGTAACCTGCAAAAACTAACTTCTAAGATTCTTCCTTCAGCCATCTTGTTCCTTGGATCTTTCTCAGCCACTTATCTCCACGCAGCCAATCCAAATGAGTTGCCACAGTTTCATGTACAAAATCAATGGAATCTGGGCGGCAAGGGCGGTTGGGGTTTTCTCATACTCGATACCCCAGCGCATCGTCTTTATATTCCTCGTACTAATCGTGTCATGGTTGTTGATACCGACACCGGCAAGTTACTTGGCGAAGTCGACGACATGAAGAACATTCGCGAGATTGCCCTCGACGACTCCGGCAAGTACGGCTACGTCACTGATCCCACCGATGGATCGGCCGGCTTTGTGCGTATCTTTGATCGCTCGAGCCTCAAACTTGTCGCATCGCTGCCCACCGGAGCCATTCCTGCTGCAATCGTCTTCGATCGATCTTCAAAATTGGTCTATGCCTTCAACTCCCACAGCCACAGCGCAACGGTCATCGATACGACAACCAATCAGGTCACCGCCACCATCCCACTCACTGGACGTCCAGGCTCGGCGATCACGGATGGAAACGGTAATATCTTCGTAACACTGCCCGCCAGCGGCGAGATCATACGCATCGACGCCGCCTCAAAGAAAATCTCTGCAACCTGGCAGTTAGGGCCATGCACAGGACCCAGCGGATTCGCTATTGATAGTGCTCGCCATCAACTTTTCACTACTTGCGAAGATCATAAGCTAGTTGCTGTCGACTCAGAGACAGGGCATGTTACAGCAATCGCAAACGCTCCTGCGAATGCTGGCGATATGAACTTCGACGCTCGACACAATCTACTTTTCGTTGCAGACGCAGCCGGCACTCTATCCATCTTTCGCCGCGATACGCCTTTTAAATATGCTCGAATCCAGGAGGTGAAAACCCAATCTGGAGCCAGAACCATGATCGTCAATCAAGAAGATGCCAAAGCCTACCTTGTAACTTCTAAGTTCGGCCAGAATACCGGGGCAGTATCGGAAGAGTTACAATTCCGGCCAACTCCAGTTCCGGGTACTTTTTCGGTCATTATCGTTGGGCGATAATGTTAGGCCGTACCTCAAACCGAATTGAAGTGCGGCCTAATTTCATCACATCACCGCCTAGGGCTCGGCGGCTGCCCCAGAGAAACATGCCGATACTCAGGCGAGTATCCAAGCTCTCGGGTGTAGTCCAATATTCGTTCAAAGTCTAAGCTGATCGTCGCGCCGGCCTTCTGCGTCACTTCATCTTCAATCGGCAGATCAAAGTCGTCTGCACCATAGTTCAAACCAACGAGCGCCTGCTCGTTTTGAGTAAGCACTGAGGTGCGAATTCGCGGAATATTGTCGAGGTATATCCGGCAAAGAGCTAGATGACGCAGATACTCGGCGGTCGTAATTTCGATGCCACCAATCTGCGTGAAGTAAGGCTTGAAGGTCCAGCAGAGAAAACTCGCCAGCCCGCTAGTTTCATCCTGAAATTGCCGAGTACGCTCCAGATGTTCAAGCCTCTCCTCAAGGGTCTCATCAAATCCGATCACCATCGTTGCCGTCGTCTTCAGCCCCACATCCACGATCGCTCGCTGCGCCTCAAAGTATTGCGCCACTGTGTATTTAAACTTTGAGTGCCGTACGCGAAAATCCTCGGTCAAAATCTCCGAACCGCCTCCGGTAATCCACCGCACTCCAGCCGCTTTCAACTTCTCCGCGGCCTCGGCATAGTTCAACTTCGCATGGTCAGCTAGGTACATGAACTCTGCAATCGTAAGAGCATAAAACTCCAACGCATCCCCATATCGCGCACGAATGGCAGCGAATAAATCACAGTAGTAATTCAGCGGCAGATGCGGATTGAACCCTCCGTTGAATGCTGCCAGATCACCACCTAACTCAAGCAACTCATCCAGCTTTGCAAAGACCTGTTCGTGGCTCAGCACATACCCGCCATCCTGGCTTGGCAGCTTATAGAACGCACAGTAGTCGCATTGAGCGACACACACATTCGTATAGTTGATGATCCGCATGACCATGTATGTACAGGAGGACGGAGCGTGAAACTTTCCTCGCACCTTGGCGGCAAGCGAACACAAATCGGCGTCGGAGGCGTTGTTCCAAAGCCATCGCGCCTCGTCCCGCCCAATTCGCACTCCCTGAGTGACCTTGGCAAGAATCTCGGAAAATGTGGCCTCAAAAGAAGCGACAGTATGATTCATCTGTCTAGTGTAGTGTGCCAGCCATGCGACAGACTACTAGGATTCCAGTATCCGCCTCCACCAGCCCAAAAAGGCCACTTCTGGCAACTATTCCGCGCGCAGCGCTTTCATCGGGTCAACTCGAATAGCACTTCGTGCCGGAATGATGCATCCGATCAGCGCAACTACGCTTAGGAGAATTGCGATGGTTCCGAAGGTACGTGGATCGTCCGGTTTGATTGCAAATAGCATGCTGCCTAGCAATCTTGTTGAGAAGATTGCCACGACGGCCCCAGTGAGAATACCCGCAGCTACTGGAATCATCCCGCGCACTAAGACACTATGCAAAATCTCTCCCTTTGAAGCACCTAGAGCAATGCGTATCCCAATCTCTTTTGTCCTATGTGCGACTGAGAGCGCAAGTGTTCCACTAACCCCCACAACTGTTATGAACAATGCCAATGCGGCAAACAGACCCATTAGTGTAGCGGTCACCCGGGGCGTTCCCAGTTGCGCGCTCCTTAACTGATCCAACGTCTGTACCTCCGTCACTGGCTGATGCGGATCGATCTGATGAATCACATCGATGATTTGGTTGGCAGTTCGCATCGGGTCGACGCGAGTGCGTACCAACAGGTGTGCGTCTGTGATAGCAGGAGACTGATCCTGTGGCAGATAGATTCCTTCCTTCGAATCTTTATCAAGCCCATATTGCCGGACGCTGCTTGCTACTCCGACGACAGTTACCCAGGTTTTGCCGTTGTCTATCGATAAATGACGGCCGATCGGATCTTCGGCAGGCCAGAAATGCTTTGCCATATGTTCATTCACAATCGTTACAGCGGGAGAGTTTTGCGTGTCTCCCTCCGTAAATGTGCGCCCCGCAAGAATCGGAATGTCGAGAACTCTAAAATAATCGGGAGTTGTAAGTTCAAATTCGACCTGAGGTGCTAACTGACCAGGGATCATTGGATGCCCCTCCACTAGCACCCCACCCGTCATTGCATCCATTTTGCTATTGAGCGGAACCATTACGCTTACCGCGGCGCTATTAACTCCGGGCAGTCCCGTTGTGCGCTCAAGTATTTGGTGAAAAAGCGGATTCAGCTCTTCGCGCTTCGTATATTTGGTCCAATCCAAACTGATACGCATAGAGAGAACATTTGTAGTCTTGAATCCTGGGTCAACTGACAGAAGCTTATGTAAGCTTTGAATCATCAACCCTGCGCACATTAACAATACGAAGGAGAGAGCGACCTGCACTACAACTAGCGTCTGACGGGCTCGCGTTACTCCTTCACTACCGACTGATCTTTCGCCAGAACCTATCAAGACACTCAAACGGTCACGAGTGGCCACAAATCCTGGAAGCGCCCCAAACAACGCACCGCTCATGATGGAAAGGAATACCACAAACAATAACACCTGAATATCGAGGTGAATTTCTCCTGACAGTGGTGTCATTCGTGCGGCGTACAAAATCAAAAGCTTTGATCCTATTGCTGCAATTCCAAGTCCCAACGTCCCACCGGCAAGGGCTACGACTATACTCTCAATTAGAATCTGGCGGAAAATGTCCCAAGTGCTTGCACCCGTGGCCACTCGAATAGAAGTTTCCTGAGATCGGCGAAGCTGTCGAGAAATGGCGAGATTCGCCAGGTTCGCGCACGCAAGCAACAACACAAGCCCGGCAGCGGCCAGCAGCGTCAGAAAAGTGGGCCGTGCGGCATGGGTCATTTCCTGCTCGACGCCTGCCATCTTTGGTGAAAGTCCTGCAGCGGCTGGATACGATTTTGGATAGGTAAGAGCCAGGCGATTGGTGATCATGGTCAGATCGCTCTGCGCCTGTATCTTTGTCACTTCTGGCTTAATGCGGGCAAACGCCGTAAGCATCCGCATGTCCCGATCAGCAATCATCTTCGGGTCGGAGCGGAAGGGGCAGGACGTGGTCGGCATATACACATCGTTCGCATCCGGATACTCCGGGAGAGGCGGTAATACGCCAATAACTGTATGGACCCGGTCGTTCATCTCAAACGTGCGGCCTACTATCTTTGGATCCCGGCCAAAATTTTTAACCCAGTACTCGTAGCTAAGCACTAACACCGGCTCGGCTATCCGAGTTTCATCTGCCGACGTGATCAGCCGCCCCAAGACGGGCTGCACACCCAAGACGTCGAAGAAGTTCGAAGACACCACCCCAGTACTCACCCGCTCCGGAACTTTTCCTCCGAGTAGAGTAAACGTCATGGAGTGATACTCCGCTAAGCTGGAGAATACGTGATTTAGCCGACGATACTCTTCTATTTCCTGGACGGAGAAACCAATGGGATCTGCTCCAATTTTTGCGGCAGTCTGATCCAAATGCACGATTTGTGCCGGCTTCGAATACGGAAGTGGGCGTAAGAGCACTCCGTTGATGACAGTGAAAATAGCTGCGTTCGCACCAATACCCAAACCCAGTGTGAAAATCGCCATAATCGCGTATCCGGGACTGCGACGTAACGTTCGTAATGCATAGCGAAGGTCGCGAACTATATTTTCGAGCGGTGCAATGCTGTTTTGCTGCCAGAGGTTCTCACGGACACGTCGCGGCGAACCGAACTTCAGATAGGCCTGCCGGTGTGCTTCTTCCTCGCTCATCCCGCGAGCGACGTTTTCATCGTACTCAAGACTGATGTGGTTCTCAATTTCGAGACTTACCTCAGCATCATCAGGTCGCCTTCTGAAAAATCTGATTAAACTCATCTAGCTTGCCTTTCGCCTAAAAACTACTCACCCATGATCAGACTGATTGCGCGTGCCATCTGTCGCCAACGCTTCGTCTCTAGGGTCAGCTGTTTTTTACCCGCTGCACTAAGTCGATAAAATTTCGCTTTGCGATTGTTTTCACTTGTGCCCCAATACGACTGGAGCCATCCGCGATCTTCGAGCCGGTGAAGCGCCGGATACAGGGATCCTTGTTCGACCTGCAACACCTCCTCAGAGGTATGTTCGATAACCTGCGCGATGGTGTGGCCGTGTGCTGGTCCCAGCACAAGAGCCTTGAGAATAAGCATATCCAATGTGCCTTGGAGCATCTCGCCGTCTGACTTTTTGATTCGTTCCAAAACACTATCTCCACTCGACCGTCTATGGATATAGAAATTACACCACTCGACCGTCTATGGGAATGACTTTTAATAGATGCGATACCCAAGAGGGTCGACGACGCTCGATGTAGTGGCGCCGACATACGGTGAAGGGCGACGACAGAGAGGTTTGCGATGGCCAGGACAAACGATTCAGTGCCAATCGATGCCTGGCGCATTGCCAAATTACCCGTCATCTCTCAGCTTCTACGGAGTCTCCGATATTGTTGGGTGGAGTTCTTTTTTGTCGCGCATGGCTTCGGCAAAACGAATGGAGCCCTCTGAAGTGAAGTGGTCCGTGTCGAGTAGGAGGGGGACTGCGGCGGCAGCAAGAACAGGGCAATTAGGTGTGCAGAGGTCGCCATATATCGAGATGTACGGGACGTGCCAAACAGTGATCGCCTGGGTAGCCATTAGTTGGTCTACCTTTTGGGGAGTGGAGTTGCGATGTGCGTGGACGCGATCTAGCCTGTTGTCGCGAATAGAGATTGCGAGCAGGCGAGGGAGCGGCACATCGTATTCGATATTCGGCCCAACTATTGCGACCTGAGAGCCGTGTGCATGGATAAAGTCTATGATGGCCTGAATTTGGTCAAACTGATCGACGCGCCAGCGGCCTGCCAAAAGGACCAAATCAACGTGGTGATGAGCGAGAAAATTTTGATAGATGAAGTTGCCGAGCTGTTCACATCCGCTGGGATATTTGGAGTCAGTCTTCAGCGGGGGAATGCAGCCAGCTGCGGTGGCCTGGAGGATGTCGAACTGGGGAAACACGGCAGCTAGGCCTGGATAAAGCTGGAGTGCATGACTGTCGCCGATAAGAAGGACAGAGGGTTTAGCGGAAGCTCCTCCGGTTTGTGCAAGGCATATCTGGGGTTTGTAGTCGGAATAAGTGTTCTGATCCCCGACAAAGCAATCGGCTTCTCGGAATGCGGCTTCGTCCGCAGTACGGTCAGAGTAGGAGGCGATTTTCCGGGCATCGAGCGGAAAACGAGCGGGAAAGCCCTTGCTCGAGATCATGCCGACTGCTATGAGAGTTAGGGTGGCCAGTGCGAGGCCGCTTATGAGAAAGATGGCCTTTCGACCGGGACGGAATCGACCCTTTCGGAAGGGCTGCTCTATAAACGCCCAGGAAAGAGTGGCTACGAGGATCGAGACAGCGACTAAGAGAGTCTTTGATTTAGCATTGTCGGCCACACCCGAGATGAGGATCGAGTTGGTGTTCTGGAAAACCAGAATGGGCCAGTGCCAAAGATAGAGAGAATATGAGATAAGGCCGATGAAGACGATTGGGCGTATGGATAGCAAGCGTCCAACCACCGAGGAGCCGAACTCGCCGGCTGCGATAATGAGGGCCGCACCCAAGCAAGGTGGAATCGCCGCAAATCCCGGGAAGAGCGTTGTCGAGTCATAGGCGACGGCCGGGATAAGGATCAGCAAGAGGCCAACGCCAGATGCGATATTACGAAGTGCAGCGTCGCAAATGGCAGGCACATAACGCTGACTGATGACAGTGCCGACGAGAAGTTCCCATGCTCTAAGAGGGGCAAAAAAGAAGGCGGCTGTGGCGTCGTGGCGAATAGTAAAGACCGCGGCTACGAATGAACCGATTGCTAAACTGAGGAGCGCTTCTTTACGGCGTTTTGGGAAGAAGCGTCGGGCAAGAATGAGGAAGATAGGGAAGAAGATGTAGAACTGCTCTTCAACGGCTAGCGACCAAGTGTGAAGCAATGGCTTGACCGCGCTGGGAGCATCGAAGTAGCCAGCCTCATGCCAGAAGAGAAAGTTGGAGGATGAGAAGAGGGCCGCGAGTAGCGAGCGTGCATAACCTTCCACCTCGAGCGGCACGAAGAAGCGGTACACGAAGATCGTTGTGACGGCCATCATGAAGAGCATGGCGGGGAAGATCCGGCGGATGCGGCGCTCGTAGAAAGTAACGATCGAGAATCGATCGGAGTCCAACTCCGAGAGAATCACCGAGCTTATAAGATAGCCAGAGATAACGAAAAATACATCTACACCTATATAGCCACCGCTGAAACGAGTTCTTAGATGTGCTGCAATGACGAGCAGTACGGCAACGGCGCGGAGGCCGTCTATGTCGGGGCGATAAGTCAGCCTTGGTTTATCTACCAGCGGGTCTGGCATGAATTCTATTTTAGCGATCCTTGTAAAGCTGGAAATCCACGCTAGGTTTTAAAACTCCGCGGGGGTCGGCAATGCTTTCAGTTGAAATACTAATACCCCTAGAGTACTGGATATCATGCAGCTTTAGGCTAGCTGACTCACGTCGACTTACCGTAGAGGAAATATTTGCAATGTCCGCTGATAGACGCCAGATTGGCAAAGCTAAAAAGTGAGCAGGTATACTTGCGCTATCAATGAAGATTGTTCAAGCGACATTTGGAGTCTTTCATCACTTTGAACTCGCTGCCGAACTCTATCGTCGCGGGCATCTCGAGCGAATCTACTCGACCTTCCCCTGGAGCAGGCTCAAACGCGAAGGAATTCCACGCGCCGTCGTACAGACATTTCCCTGGATTCACACCACCCAACTTCTGTTGGAACGGAAACATCTCCTTACGCCTGCGCTCTCGGAGATGTTTTCATATCACAACGCAACCACTTTCGATCGCTGGTTGTACGATCGAATCCCGGCCTGCGATGCATTGATCGCGCTGTCCGGTGCAGCGCTCGCAACAGGTGCGAAAGTTCAACACCGCGGTGGCAAACTTCTATGCGATCGTGGGTCAACCCACCGTCTCTTCCAGTCCAGAGTTCTCCGCGAGGAGCACGAGATTTGGAAACAGGAGTACATATCAGATGGAGCCCGGGAGCTCGCTCGCGAGGAGCTCATCTACCACCAGGCAGATGCCATTGTCGTCCCGTCTCAGGTCGCACGACAGAGCTTTATCACCGAAGGTATCGCCGCCGAAAAAGTGCACGTTATCCCGTATGGCGTCCGGCTTGATCGCTTCAAAAAAACAGGCTCGCCGCCGTCCGGTCAGAATGCTCGATTTGAAGTTTTGTTTGTCGGCGGCGTCTCGCTGCGCAAGGGCATCCCGTATTTACTGAAGGCCTTTGCTAAGTTGCGCCATCCCTATAAGCGGCTGCGCATCATCGGCTCTGTACCGTCTTCCTTCAAGCCTTTCCTCGCAACTCTTCCATTGGACGATGTTGAGTTTGTCGGCGCAGTCCCTCAGACTGAGCTGGTGGACTACATGAGTAGAAGCCATGTCATGGTTCTGCCCAGTATTGAAGAAGGTCTGGCGCTGGTACAAGGTCAGGCTCTATCGTGCGGGTGTCCTATTATCGCAAGCACCGCCACCGGATCTCAAGACCTCTTTACAGACGGAGTCGAAGGATTCATTCTCCCCATACGCGACTGGGATGGTATAGTCGATCGCCTGCAGCGGCTAGCCGATGATCCGGATCTTCGTGACCGCATGAGTACAGCAGCATCGATCCGCGTCGGCCAATTAGGCGGCTGGACCCACTATGGTGACCTCTGGGAAAATCTGCTCTGCCAGATAACAGCCAGCTCAAGCAATTCGACGCCTACAATGATCTAATAGAAGCCGCAAGCTGGCTCCTATCGCGATTGAATCCCTACTCTTTCGGAGATCAACCGCACGATCGCCTCCGCTGTCTTGTCCCAATTTAGCGACTGCTCAAAGTGCTCTCGACCTCGACGAGCCATCGTCGTATACGCGTTGCGGTCAGCCATCAATGCCAGAATCCTTGCAACATACGCACTGGCCGGCGCCTCCCGATCAAAAAGGAGTCCCGTATCGCCGTCGAGAACAACCGACGGAAGCGCATGGATTGACCGAGAGAGTGGAGGTAGTCCATACGCCTGCGCTTCAGCAAAGACAATGCCGAAGCATTCTGCAATCGTCGGTACGAGCAGGAAATGCGATCTCAAAAAAAGAGACTTCAGTTGAGCGTTCTCATCAGGATCCCGCTGATCCAAGAGGCCATAAACAGTGACGAAGCCATCTGGTCCTGTCGCTTCGGCAGGTAACTCCGGACGACAGCCCACAAGATGAAGCCTCACCTTATGCCCCGCTTGATGCAGCAACCCAGCCACGGATACCGCCATCGGTCCGCCTTTTCTCTCCCAATCTTTCCCGAGATATAAAAGCTCAATCTGATCCCGATCCCGCGCCTCTATCGCCGCCCATAACTCGTCGCGTGTTAGCGTTGGAACCCAGTTAGCGCCAAGGGGAGTCATATGAATTTTTCCACGCAGAAAGCCGTCCCCAGCCGAATAAAGCGTCTCGGCCTCCTCACACGCCCAGCGTGAGCCAAAACACACCCCCGCTACCTTCCTAGCTGTTGCCGCCTCAATTGCGGCAAACTCCACTCCATTCACCGGCAGAGGGTCCCAACGTTCGTAGGCTCGGTGCCACGACATCCATGGGGCATCGCTAAAAGTAAACACCGGAATCGTGGGTTTATCCAAGAAGGCTACACACTGGCTCGATATCGAAAGCACGGCATCAGGATTCACCCGTTCGATCTCGCTCTGCACTTCTTTGGCTGTGTGCTTTAGAGCTGCCCTGGTCAAGGACAGCGGATATTTCGGCGGCGTTCCGCCATACCAAATTCTCTTCAATATATTGAGAGGGGTGCGCTTGGGTGGACCGGGCCGGAACACGGAAACCCGTTCTACTTTCCGCTCGAGCGCTACCCGCAGAGAGTAGACAATTCCACTCCAGGAAACGGGATCATAAGCATCTTCAAGCGTAGTCATCAACAGATGCTTTAGTGGTTTAGACATGTCCCGGGATAATAACTCTTCCCTCACCCGCTAGCAAACACCTCCATGATGATCCTTCCTTCTACTGAAAACGCTCAGATGTTACAAGATCACGATAGAGGAGTGAAATGCGATTGAGGTTACACTTTTAAGTAGAAACTAGCGGACTGATTTTGCTGACGACAGCGAACACGTGCGAGCTCCAGAGCTGAAGGCAATAAGTACAATGAGTATTGAAGGACCTATAAAGCGGCGCTTGTTGCTCGGCTTCATTACCGGTTGGATCAGCAAGGTCGCGTCGAGCGTTATTCAATTGATTCAAGTTCCAGTATTCCTCCACTTCTGGAGCGTTCCGCTCTATGGCGATTGGATGATCGTAAGCTCCATCCCTGCCTATCTCAGCTTCAGCAACGCCGGCTTCGGCACGGTCGCGGGCAATGAGATGACGATGATGGTGGCCCGCGACGATTTAGAAGGTGCCCTCCGAGTTTTCCAGAGCTGCTGGTGGCTCATCGCAGCCCTTTGCACCGGATTTATCGCGTTGCTTAGCGCAGCTCTCTACTTCTTTCCTGCACGGTACTTCCTACGGTTCACAGCGATCAACGAGTCTGACACCAAGTGGATTATCTTTTATCTTGGCGTTTCCGTACTACTCGGCCAGTTGGAGCAGCTTCTCCAATCCGCCTACCGTTGTATCGGCCGATATCCATTCGGCTCACTACTCAAGACCATAATGTCCCTCGTAGCATTCACGAGCATGATCGTAGCTGTCATCTTCGGATCCGGAACCCGCGTGACAGCTCTGGTATTTTCCGCCGCCAACGTTGCTGGCACTATTTTGTTTTGTATCCTCGTGCGTCGCGACATTCCATGGATACGATATGGCTGGCATAATGCCCGCCTTGGCGAGATCCGGAAGTTAGTTCGACCCGCCATCGCATTTATGGGGTTTCCTATTGGTAATGCTCTTAACCTTCAAGGCACTCTCCTTGCCGTTGGTTATTCCTTGGGGCCGGTCGCGGTCGTCACTTTCAGCACCGCACGCACCGTCTCACGCGTAGCACTGCAGATGGTTCAGATGATCAATAGTACCTTCGAACCGGAGATGACCATAGCGTTTGGAGTGCTCAACTACGAGCTCACCCGCACTCTACTGCGGAGAGCCTGTCAGCTGGCGCTTCTCTTCTCCATCGTCGTCGTCATCATTATGATGTCGTTCGGCCCGTGGTTCCTTACCCACTGGACGGGAGGACGTGTTCCACCGAGTCGACCCCTTCTTGGCATTCTTCTTCTTTCCGTGATCTCGTACTCTCTATGGTCGACGGGCTCTACTCTGATGACCTCCACCAATCAGCATCAGCGCCTCGCCGCCTACTACCTCCTCGGCACCGGCCTCACCTGTGTGCTCTGCTTCGTGTTCGCCCACTACAGAGGTCTTTATGGGGCAGCCGCATCTCTGCTCGTCTCCGAGACCGTGATGAATCTCTATGTCATTCCCGCCTGTCTGCGCATCTCCCATGACACCATGCCTGCGTTTCTTGCCAGCCTTTTCCATTACCCGCCGTCACTTCGTCCCGCGGCGGTACTCTCGCGCTTCAAGCAATCAAGAAGCAGCGTAAAAAGCTAATTCGCTGAACGGTCTCAACCTCGGCTTTCTCTGGAAGTCGCCATTTAGTGACTTAGCAACAGAGTTATGTGCTCGCTTGAAAACTTATAGGAATGCAATCAACTATGCCGGGGGAAATCCAACCGGATTGGTGCGAGTCTCGCGACTTTCTAGGTCCTTCAAAGGCGAGCGAACCGGCGGGGGTTTTAGCCTTCATTTTCTGACAGCTTTATTTCGTTTGCCTCAGCCGCTGTCAATGTCTTCACTTGTGCGGCCTGCTACACAAACGGTACCATCGCCGTTAGTAGGTTTTCAGATTCTCGTCAGTTAGACGAAACAGTTTAAGAATCTAAAGCTAGCGACATGCGCGCCCTCTGGGAGCGAGGAAAAGACTGTATGACTTCAGGTATTGTTGATCCGGCCATCCAGACGTCGTCGGCTGATCTAACTCGGCACCGAACACCCTTGAAAGCGCTCACCGGTATCCGCTTCTTTGCGGCGTATTATGTAGTCTTCTTCCACACAAGGCTTTCGGAATTCTTTGCACAACATGCCTATCACGCGGCCGCAAACTTTATCGGCAATGGGTATTTAGCGGTACCGTTTTTCTTTATCCTTTCGGGTCTGATTCTCGCTTACACTTACCAAGGTCAGATCGAGAAGCCAGGAGATCATCGACGCTTCTGGGAGGCTCGCTTCGCCCGAATTTGGCCAGTCTATATGGTGTCTCTCATTGCCTCAACGATACCCGGGCTCGTCTTTCCCTCTCTGGGAGCCGTAGTCGCCAGCTTCCTCATGATCCAAGCCTGGAATCCCCTTAAGCCTCAACTCGCAGGAACGTTCAATATGATGTGCTGGACGCTTTCCATCGAGGCCTTCTTCTACGTAGTATTCCCTTGGGCTCAGGTCTTGATTGAGAAGCTTTCACCGCGCAAACAAATCGCAGTCCTCGCGGCGATGATAGTTTTCTGCCTTCTTGTTCAGAGCACGTCGCGTACAGTCTCTACAACTCAACACGGAGCGTGGGCGTACGTCCCTCTTCCGATCTTCCACCTTCCGGAATTTTTGGCGGGGGTTGCGCTGGGCAACTACTTCCTCGGATGCATGGTACTGCGGGGTCAACCAAGCCCACGCGGCATTTTAGCGGGCAAAGGGTTCTTTGCCCTTGGCTCCGGTCTGTGGACCTACGCGTCACTAACCGTCACCATCATCCTTCTATGTCGCCCCGCTCTCAATCCCTCTTCCTCTTTGATCGTGGCATCCTTCGCAGCCTTACTCTTCGGTATTAGCGCAGAGACCACTCTGCTTTCACACTTTCTTTCCACGCCTGCTATGTTGCTCGGTGGAGCTATCAGCTATTCCGTCTATCTGCTACAGTTGCCAGTCAAACAATGGGTACTCGCGAGTACCGAATATGTCCATGTCGAGTCACAAATGACTAGAATGCTCATCACAGCGGGGGTGCTGCCTCTAGTCGCATACGTTACGTTTACAGTGGTTGAAGACCCAACCCGAAAGTTTTTGCGAGGCGCTTTCGCACGCTCTGAGCGATGGCCCCGAGCGTAAAGTCCATCTGGCTCGTAGATAAATTGCCATTGACTGGGCATCAAGACAAAAAATACCGATGCGGGCACCGTAGTGCTCGCCGCATAAGGCTGCTTCAGAATCCTGTGCAAACGATCCACAAGCATGATCGGCATTGCGGCTCGGAACGGACAGAGAAGCGCTGCAGGAGCAGATGTTGTGACTGAGCGTGACCTTATGGTGGTCGCCTTATTCGCTGCCAATCAGAACCTGAGACGGCCGCCCTTCAATGTCAGTATCATCGCACTGGTTCAAAATCGCCGCACACTTCAATAGCCCGAGGCAGCTTACTTATTTAAGTAACTTGAGCGCGTTATCTCGATAAACTTTCTTCAAGATATTGTCTGGAAGATAGAGACCATAGATATCCCACCGCCCTTGTCTCGAGGCGTGCGATGGATATTCGAAGTACTCATCTGCTGTCTCAAGGAATCGAAAGTAGAGGCGATACATAGATTCTTCAGGAACCAAATCTGCACCAAAGAGAATACGGTCTGGATAGGTAAGGAAGAGCTTGCGTGCCGAGTAAGGCTGACGACCCAGCTCCGATGCGCGTGCGCTAATGTCGATATAGAGATTTGTATGACTCTCCAACAGGCGGGATACGCGGGCTAGGTTCTCTCCACTCTCTGCTACGTGCGCTGCCACGAAAGTTGTGTTGGGATGACGCGCGATAACGGCATCGCGTTGATCAAGTAACTCCGTCTTCGCATAGTGCGATCCATAGAAGCTCCAGTCGGGGTGCGCTGCAAGCTCTTCATATCGCTCGTTGTGCGCATCGATGGGAAGGAAAAAAGCATCCGGGTCTGCAGTATGAAACATCACAGGAATGGAAAGCTCAGCAGCCTTCTCGAACAGAGGCGCCAGACGCTCATCGTCCACACGCAGGAGATTGCCTTTACTATCGCGAACGCTTAGGCCCAGATCTTTCCAGAACTTAATGCCCTTTGCGCCGCGCTCAACCAATTGCTCAAGTCTGTCCAGCGATAGCTGCATAAAGTCTGCACGCTCCACTCCTGACCAGTCCATCCACCCGATTGTGTCGAAACGGTCGCGATCAACGGAATGAAACTTGTCAATCATCTGCAACGCCTGCTGGCCGGTCTTCATCGTGATGTTGACGATGCGTTCGATTCCGCATGCATCCATTACGCGCAAAACCTCAATAG
>Ga0302227_10000747_pt1 | contig 26040 bp, 20 predicted proteins | sample II_Palsa_N1_1_FD_193525 | JGI IMG/M metagenome (GOLD analysis project Ga0302227, IMG submission 193525) | Peat permafrost microbial communities from Stordalen Mire near Abisko, Sweden - II_Palsa_N1_1 | ecosystem: Environmental > Terrestrial > Soil > Palsa > Peat permafrost | place: Sweden... | reverse complement strand
ATGGCAGTTCGATCCCGCAACCAAGCAGTACTATCTCCACTACTTCGCCGTAAAACAGCCTGATCTCAACTGGGATAATCCCAAGGTTCGCGAAGAAGTTTATAGCCTGATGAGATTCTGGTTGGACAAAGGCGTGGACGGATTTCGCATGGATGTCATTCCGTTGATATCGAAGAATCCGGCGTTCCCCGATCTCACGCCTGATCAACTTCACAATTACGGGAACGCTTATGCGAACGGGCCACACATGCACGACTATCTCCAGGAGATGAACCGCAACGTGATGGCGAAGTATGACGTCATGACCGTGGGCGAAGCTCTAGGGATCTCGCTGGAACAGACTCCGCTAATAGTCGGCGATGATCGCCACGAGCTCAACATGATCTTTAACTTCGACGCCATCCGTTCTAACCGCGACGGCAGCAAGCTAAAGCCCTTTGATCTACTCACTCTCAAAGCTATTTATACGCAGCACGCAAAACTACTCGACGCGCATAGCTGGGATACTGTGTTTCTTTCCAACCACGATAACCCTCGCATCGTATCTACTTTCGGCGATGACTCTCCTGAGTTTCGAGTTCCCTCTGCCAAGCTGCTCGCGACTATGTTGCTCACTCTGCGCGGTACGCCTTTTCTTTATCAGGGCGACGAACTCGGAATGACCAACTACCCTTTTCGCAGCATCAGCGATTTTGACGACATAGAAGTGAAGAACGCTTACAAGGCAAATGTTCTTACCGGTAAGGTTTCAGAGGAAACGTTCATCGAGAATCTTCGGCATACGAGCCGCGACAACTCACGTACGCCGATGCAATGGGACGCTACATCGAACGGTGGTTTCACCACGGCACCGAAACCCTGGCTTGCAGAAAACCCGAACTACACGCAGATCAATGCAAGCGCCGAAGTTGCCGACCTGGATTCGATCTACAACTATACGCGGAAGCTTATCGCCCTTCGTCACGCGAACCAGGCTTTTGTCTATGGGGACTATCAGGATCTCGATCCGGCAAACAAATCCCTCTTCGTCTACACTCGGACTCTTGGATCAGAGAGATTTCTCGTCGTCCTAAACTTTAGTCCGGGTCCAGTGGCTTACACGCTGCCCACAAATGTAAAGGTTGATTCACTTGTGATGTCGAATCTCAGCAATGCCGGGCTGGTCACCGACACGCTGAATCTTGCGGGTTGGGAGGCTCGCCTCTACAAGCTGAAGTAGTTCGCGGTTAGGGTTCTCGCCGTAAAATAGAACTACTCTGATGGGACGCAATCTCTATATCCTCGCCGGCAGTCTGGTTCTGTTCTCCCTGATCTCTTGTGGAGTCGCGTACACCAATATTGCCCAACAACCTGGTTCCCCGGGGGACGCTTCTCTCTGGCGCACGATGGGACTTGGACTATTCGTCGTTGGTCTTCTTGTTGCTCTCGCTGGCATTCTCTCTTCGCTCTTTGAACAGGCTGAGCGCCGTGACGAAGCAGGCCGCCGTGCTAAACGCCGCCGGTAGCCATGTTTTTTCTGCATAAACGGTACAATGGAAGATAGGCTGCTGCCACGTCCTAGCCTACACATCCTCTAGACGCGGCCACTGAAAGATCGAAGGGATTCCCAGACTCATGTTCGAAGTAACTGTAGAAGCCGGTTTTTCTTCCGGCCACTACCTCCGCAACTACCGAGGCAAGTGCGAAAACCCGCATGGCCATAACTACAAGGTCTTTGTGACGCTTGTCGGCGAAGAACTCGACGAGGCTGGCATGCTTCTTGACTTCAAGCTCCTGAAACAAGTGATGCGCCCAACTGTCGATTACCTTGACCATTTCATGATCAACGACTTGCCGCCGTTCGATAAAGAGATCAATCCCAGCGCGGAGAATCTCGCTAAATACTTTTATGAGCAGACCAGCAGCCAACTCCATGAGATGACCGGGGGGCGTGTTCGCGTGAAGGACTGCACTCTCTATGAGACGGACACAAGCTTCGCGCGTTACTACAAGTGACCTTAAGGTGTTTGCCAATTAGGGCATCGTTCCAACGAGAAAAATGCATTTAATCGAACTCTACAAATCTGTTCAGGGTGAGTCTTCCTTCGCAGGACTACCCTGCATCTTCGTCCGCCTTGCGGGCTGCAATCTTCGCTGCGCCTGGTGCGACTCCGAGTACACTTTCACCGGTGGTAAGCCTTATACAGCCGAGGAGATTCTCGAGCAGATTGAAGCGTTGGCTCCGTGCCGCCTCATCGAGTTTACAGGTGGCGAGCCTATGCTTCAGGCTAAGGAACTTCTCCCGTTGATGGAGCGCCTCTTAGTGGAAAACTACACTCTGATGATTGAAACTAGTGGTGAGCGTTCTTTGGCGGATGTTCCTAAAGCTGTCCATAAGATCGTCGATGTGAAATGCCCAGGAGCAGGCAGCGCGGCTAATAGCTTCCGTATGGAGAATCTCGGAGCGCTGACAAAAAATGACGAGGTAAAGTTTGTCATTTCAGATCGAACCGACTACGACTTTGCATGCGACTTTATGCGCACCCATGCGCTTCAGGAGAAGGCAGGTCAAATTCTCCTTAGTCCGGCTTTCAATAAAGCTCCCAGTTTGCTCCGCACAACTGACAATGCTACTTTGGATCCGCGCACTCTCGTGGAATGGATGATGGCAGATGGCATCGATGCCCGGTTGTCGCTCCAGATCCACAAGTTCATCTGGGAACCAATAAAGAAGGGCGTCTGACTCGATTCAGTCTAGAAAGCTCAGAGAGCAGATCGAGACGATCATCGTAATTAGTACTGCCGATTCATAGCCACGGCCTGTCTTCGCATGGTTCCTGCGGTTCATTTTAGGGACTCTGTCTTTGTCGCGTTGACGTTCGCGTTTGGGCTCCTTTTTCATCGCACTTCCGTAATACTTGACCAAGGGAATCCAGGCAGCCATTACGACAAAGAACGTTACGGTTACCACAACAGCAACAGTATCTTCAGACATTTCAATCTCCTTCTGTTCACTGATCCGATGGTGCTTTTGTCGAAGTCTTCGTTACAAGGTTTGTTACGGCGTGCGCTACCATTCTCTATGCGCCCTTTTTTATGCCTTTTCCTGCTCGCTACGACTGCGTGTGCAGCGAATCTAGTTACTGCACAAAACGTTCCTTTGTCGCGTCCTATTGAAATCAAAGTGGTTGTGATAAATATGTTCGAGGTTGGCGCCGACACCGGGGATGCGCCAGGCGAATATCAGTACTGGGTTGAGAGAGAGCATCTCGACACAGTTCTTCCGTTTCCTGCGGGCTATCACGACCTTCGCCTCAACGAAAAGAATGGAATATTGGGTGTTTTGACGGGTGTTGGAACGGCTCGCGCAGCCGCGACCATTATGGCGTTAGGTTCAGATTCTCGCTTCGACCTTACCCACGCGTACTTCCTTGTTGCGGGCATAGGCGGCATAGACCCGAAGATGGGTTCACTTGGCTCGGCGGTCTGGTCCGACTACATCGTCGATGGCGATCTTGCTCATGAGATCGATGCTCGTGAAATTCCGAAGGACTGGTCTACGGGATACGTTCCGCTTGGTAAATCCACACCTTACGAACAGCCTCGTGCGGCCCGCTTTGGTGACGATGGGAATATCTACCACCTCAATACGTCTCTTGTTGATTGGGCTTTCACACTGACTAAAGACACGCCGCTTCCGGACACATCTGCGATGGCTACCCGTCGGATGCAGTATGGCGAAGACGCGGCTCACAGGCCGCCCTTTGTGCTGAGAGGAGACAACCTTTCGGCGGCGACGTTCTGGCATGGCAAGCTGCTCAACCAGTGGGCCCGTGATTGGGTGAAATATCAGACCGATGGGCACGGCACTTACGCAATTTGCGGCATGGAGGATACGGGCACAATGCAATCCCTCACATGGCTCGCCCACGCGCATAAACTCGACATCAATCGCGTCCTCATACTCCGTACGGCCTCCAACTTCGATCAGCAGCGACAAGGAATCACCGCTGCGGAAAGCCTAGGTGAAACCAAAGTACGACAGTACAGCGCGTACCTGCCAGCACTGGACTCTGCTTATCGTGTTGGCCACCTGGTCGTGGATCATCTGGTTGCCAACTGGTCGCAGACTCGTGACCAGATCCCTACGGGCGCTGTCCCGCTAAAATAGGCTCTGGAGTTTACCCTGAAGATCCTTATCCTCTCTCCGCACCGTGATGACGCTGCTTTCTCGCTCTCGCTTGCTATCACTCACTGGCTTACTGCGCGCCATACAGTAACCCTGTTGAATGTCTTCACGCGCAGCCGCTATGCTCCTTATTCTGATGCCGCGTTTGTTCACGAGAACGATGAACTTTCGTATGTTTCTGCGATGCGGCTTCGCGAAGACGAGCTCTTCCTTCGTCGCGTCAAGGAGTCGCTTCCGAAAGGGCTCAAGAACCATCTCCAGATGCTCGATCTCAACCTTAAGGATGCCCCTATCCGGCTGAGAGTGCCGCTCGATCAGGTTTGTGATACCCCTGTCAACGCTGCTGATTCTTCTTTGGAAAAGATCCGCAAAGCGCTTACTCGTCAATCCGAACTTGGTGCGATGGGAGCGCTCGTCGTGCCCGCTAGTTTGGGCAATCACGTTGACCACCTCATCGTTCGCGAGGCTGCGATGCCCTTCACTGCATCGCTTCCGACGGCCTTTTATGAAGACCTGCCGTATGCGGCTATCGCTCCTTTAGCCTCGAATGGCCTCGAGGCTCTGCGGAAGGCGGCTGTTGAGCGGAACGATGCGCTTAATGAAGTTGTGTGCCGCACCGATGAGTCGGCACCCGATGCTGTCTCTCGGAAGCGGAAGCTCGTCCTTAACTACGCGTCGCAGATTGATGAAGAAGCTGGTGGCGTCATTAGCGGCTTCGCTGCTAACTACGATGGTGGCGAGCGCCTTTGGGCTAATAAGCTCTGGCACTCCGCCTTCACATCGTAGCTTTAGCCGATCAGGCTCTATCCCAGCATCTTGCGAACGAACCTTCGCACGGTTTCCGTGACCATCCCGTACACGACGTGGGTAGCCATCTCGCTGGTGCGTTCGCGTGTGGTCTGGTCTTCCGGCTCTGCTGAGAGTCCCATTGCAGGAAGGGCCGCACCGTGGGTTAGTGAGGTGAGTGCCATTCCAAACCCTGCGCCGTCCTTGGCCGTCGCTTGTGGATAGTACTCTGCTAGCGCTCCGTAGGCGGCGCCGGTCAAGGCTCCAAAGCCCCAGTGAATGGTCTCGACTGCAACGGTCTTCTCTGTTCCGACAAGTTCATGGCCGGCTAGTTTCTCTGCTAGAACGGAGGGTGGTTCAAGCTCTCCATGAGTGCGCGGTGGATATACCTTTTCTGCGAGAGTCTTTGCCGCTGTAGCCACCAAGCCGCCAATCAAGCCTGCCAGTAAACCTTTCGCCAAAGACCTGGTAACCGTCTTCTCGTGCAACTGATTCATCTGCTCTGCCTCACTTGAATTCATCTAGCTTACGATGCACTCGATGCTCCTCTAGGATTTGTCGAGTGAAGTATCGGTTGCATCAAAGCAAAGGCGCTGCGTGATGCAGCGCCTTTGTTGTCGCGACTGGAAAAGTTTATTTGGACTCGACCTTATCATGCCAGGAATGAGCTTGTTTGAGGGCGTTGTTGACGTTGGTGATGTTTTCGACGCCGGTGGTGTTGAGCCAGTCTTCGAAGGCTTTGGGGCCTTGCTTGGCATAGATGGCGATGCCGTCCTTCCAGGTGGCGCGGCCGCAGAGGACACCGTTGAAGGTGGTACCAGACTCGACGGCCAGTTCGAGGGTTTCGATGAAGACAGGGTTGGAGACGCCGGCCGAGAGGTAGATGAAGGGCTTGTGCGTCATGGTGGCGGCGTCGCGGAAGTGCTGCAGGGCCTCGGCGCGGGTGTAGGCTTTCTCGCCCTTGAAGGATTTAGTGCCTTCGACGAAGGCCATCTCGACGGGAACCTCGACCTTGAGGACGTCGACGTTGTAGTGGGCTTTGCCGAACTCGGCCATGGAGCCAGAGACGATCTCGGGTTTCTTCTTGGCGTAGGCTACGGACTTTTCATCACCGCCTTCGGCGTCGTAGCCGACGAACTCGAGGAAGAAGGGAATGTCGTTAGCGATGCACTCTGCGCCGATTCGCTCGATCCAGGCGTGCTTGAGGTCGTTGACTGCGGTTTTTTCGTAGGGGGTGTAGTAGAGGAGGATTTTGACGCAGTCAGCTCCTGCGGCTTTGAGACGCTGGACGCTCCAGACGTCAAGGAGATCGGGAAGGCGGCCGGGGGTGGCGGCGTCGTAGCCGGTCTTCTCGTAGGCGAGGAGGAGGCCCTTGCCGTTGCGGTGCTTGGAGGCGGGGAGGCCGAACTCGGGATCGAGGAGAATGGCGGAGGCGTGTTTGGTGAGGACGGAGGTGACGAGCGTCTTGAACTGCTCGAGATCGTGAGCGTCAGCGGCTGCACCGCGCTCCTTGGCGAGGGACTTCTGGAGGGATCCACGCTGGTCCATGGCGGCGGCGGCGATCACGCCACGATGGTCGGAGACGGCTTTGAGGCCGGCTAGCTTTCCTGGTGTCAACTTGATCATGGGGTGCATGTCTCCTGAGACGGTTCGAGTGATAGAAGGACTACGAAGGGTCATTTTACACAGCGGAGTGTGTGTCCGGTGTGAGGTGGCGGCGCTCGTCGAATTACGGCTTTATCTCGCAGGCACTTTTGCAAGAAGGAGTTGAAGGCTGAGGATGGGATGCGGCTTCGGCTGCTTCGGCGTCATCGTATTTAGCGTGACCGGTAGGGTTGTGTGGTGTCCGCAGAAATCCGATTTCGCACTGAACTCCGCAGCGCCAGAGCGGGATTTCGAAGAGGTCGTCCCCTATCGCCCGAAGTAAGCGATTTATATTCAGAATAGCCTGAGGCCTCGTGCTAAAATATTGACCCAAAATGAGTTACGTCCAAATTTTTCTCAGGCAAGGATTAGAGTGACTAGCGTCACTTTAGAGGCTTGTGTGGGCGTTGCCTGAGCCTGTTTCCGCTCTCTGACTCTTAATTTACAGGGTGTGGCGTCATACGTTAAGTGTAAATAATTGTTATACAAAGGGTTACTTGATTTCGGCACCTTGACAGAATGTTTTGCCGGGAACTGGTGGGTTTATGGGTGAGGTTGTGAGTGTTAGGGCTTCACATCACGATTTGGGTGGGACGGTTGGCATTGCCATCCTCTGAAACATCGTGGCAGGTGGCGAATCCGCCGCGGCATTGTCGTGAGCCTCGCTTGCGCCGAGCAATATCGCGGCGGTTACCTAGTCAGATGTCTGCCGCGTCGCCCATTATTCGGAATGGCTGGAGAGCCACGAAACTCCATGGATAGAGTTGAAGTGAGTTCCTCCTAGAACCTCTGCGATTCCTTCCGCGTACCCGTTGGTGAGCAGTTCTTCGTGATATCCGCTTACTTCGACACAAATCAGCCTGCCTTTGATAGGTGCGCTCCAACCGGAATAATAATTTACGCCGGCTGGTCGATCTTCAGAGAGCAGAAGCAAGACATTGGAGTGATAAGTAGGAGGTTCATAGAGAAATGCGGCTTCAGCGATAGCATTCCTGATCAGAGACATCTCTGTAAGAGCGGGTTGCGGGAGCCTTAGCAGACGTCTCACGCGGAACTTAAACCGTGCAGAGAGTTCCTCGACACTTTTCTTCTGAAGTGCCCGTCGCGCATAGAAGCGCAGCTTGCGAATTTCTGTCGTGACGGATCCGAGGCGTCGATAAAAGGCAGGATTTTCTGCGTCGAGTAACACCAGGGATGCGACGTGATGGTTGGCGAGTTGAAGGTGTGTGGCAATTGCATAAGCGAGAACACCTCCTGTGCAGAATCCACCGAGATAGAACGGTCCATTCGGTTGAATTTGCAGAATATTTTCCGCATAAAACTTAGCGATAGTCTCCATGGTTGGTTGCGGTCCAAACTTTTCGAGATCGGCAAGAGTCATGGTGACACCAAGAAACGGCTGCTCTTCACCCAGCGCTGTCGCAAGATTATGGATAAGCGGAGAAGGTTCGATCCAAAATAGAGGGGCTGTTGCCCCGCGGGGCTGGATGGGTATGATGTGCGAGGGGTCAGGCAACTTCGAAGCTTCGTTAAGAAGCAGAATTTGCTGTGCGATCGTGGGAGCGTGAAAGATTGCCGCCATGGAGACTTCGCTTTTGAATCCGGACGCGATGCGATGCTGTAGGCGCGCGACTAGTAGCGAATGACCTCCGCGATCAAAGAAGTTGTCGTCCAGACGTATGGCAGATACGCCGAGCAACTCTTCCCATATGGTTGCTAATTTGCGCTCCTGTTCGGTGGACGGAAGACTTGCCGTTTCAGAAGATCGCGAGACAGGGCCTAAGGCTTGAGCGTCCGGCTCTGGGAGCGCTTTGCGGTCAACCTTTCCGTTTGAAGTGAGAGGAAGTGCATCAACCGCGACAAAAAGGGAGGGGATCATGTAATCGGGAAGACACGTCGCGAGATACTGTCTCATCTCCGCGGCCCCTGGCGGCTCTTTGCTTTCACCGACCAGGTAAGCACATAGTCGATTTTCTCCTAACGAATCGGGCCATACTCTAGACACGGCGGAAGAAACTCCGGGATGCTTCAACAAATAAGCATCCACCTCTTCGAGTTCGATGCGATAGCCGCGAATCTTAACTTGATTGTCCGATCGGCCTTGAATCAGAATTTTTCCGTCGGCGCGATAAGTCGCATTGTCGCCTGTGCGATAGAGCCGCGCCCCTCCTGCGATGGCTGGCGTTACGAACCTCTCTGCGGTAAGTTGAGGTTGGCCCAAATAACCATTCGAGAGACCAAGTCCGCCGATATATAGCTCTCCCGGCACGCCGATTGGAACTGGTTCCTGGTGTGCGTCCAGAATGTAGGTCGAAGTATTCGCGATGGGTCGCCCAACAGAGATCTGACTTGTATCGTGCTTTATCGGCTCTACAGTGGACCATATTGTGGTCTCGGTCGGGCCGTAAAGATTCCATAACTCACAGCCGGTTGTAAGGAGGCCCTCCACCAAATCTCGCGTGAGAGGCTCTCCCCCGCAAAATAAACGGATATTATTTTTTCCGTGCCAGCCAGTTAACAGCAGAGACCGCCAAGTGGCTGGGGTGGCCTGCATCACCGTGCAGTAACTCTGCTGAATCGCGGCTGCCAGCAGATAAGGATCCATCGCGACTTTTCTGCTGGCGATGACTACCCGGCCACCCGAGATCAATGGAAGAAGCAGTTCAAGGCATGCAATATCGAATGAGATGGTAGTAACAGCCAACAGAATATCGGTGGCGGCGAAGCCTGGCTCGACCTGCATGGACGTAAGCAGGTTCAGCAACGCGCGATGTGGAATTTCAACCGCTTTAGGACGGCCTAGGCTTCCCGAAGTGTGTATGACGTACGCTGCGTCGTCAAGTCCGATGTCCTTCGATGGACATGAAGAGGGAGCATCCTCAAACAATATCTCCTCCAGAATTAGCACGGGAGTATCAGTCGGTGAAAGATCTACCATGCGCGATCGCTGCGTGAGAATGGCGACTGGATCAGCATCTTTGAGGCAAAGCATAAGGCGGTCCGGTGGCATCGCGGGATCCAACGGCAAGTAGGCAGCGCCAGTCTTCATCGTCGCAAGAAGAGCGGCGGGAAGATGATGAGACCTATCAAGATAGATGGCAACGATCTTTCCCCGAGTGGCGCCCGCCTGCCACAAATGTGCAGCGAGACGGTCGGATCGTCGAACCAGTTCCATGTAGGTGCATGTTTGGCCCTCGAAGGCAATTGCCACATCATCAGGAGATCGAGCCGCGACAGCTTCGACCATCTCCCATACGTGAGTCTCGGCCTGTGGCACCTGATTTTGGTTCCATGCGACAAGCATCAAATTTCTCTCTTCGGGTGTAAGCAGGAGCAGGCTGCCAAGACTACACTCCGAATCTGTGACAAGGGCTTTCAGCAGGATCAACCAATGTGCAGCCATTCGCTGGATCGTCGCAGGATCAAAGAGATCCTTGTTGTAGGTGAACTGGGCGATAGCTTCGTGCGGACGTTCGTCGACCTCGACGTAGATGTCGAACTTGGTGGCACCGGAGTCGATCTTTGTCTTCGTCACATCCCAGCCTTCAGCAAGCTGGGAGGTCTGTTGCTGATAGGAGAAAAATGTTTGGAAGATAGTTTCCTGGCTCGTATCGTGATGCCGCTTCACGGCTTTAACTACTTGGCTGAACGGGACCTGAGCAGCGTCCAATGCTCTCAACACGGCGTCTCGAACCTGATTGAGATACTCCGAACCGGTGAGGCTCGCGGAAGGGTGCGTTCGAATTGCCAATGTATCGAGGAAGTACCCCATGACCTTTTCAAGCTCGGGTCGGCGACGTCCATCGGCAAGACTGCCGATAATTACATCCTCCTGCATGCTGTAGCGAAAGAAGAGAATCTTCAAACCTGTAAGAAGCGTTATGTACATGCTGACGTTGTGCGCACGAGCCATCACACGGAGAGAGCTCATGAGGTCTGCTGGAAGCGCAATGTACTCGACCGCTCCTCGATGACTTGAGCGTGCTGGCCTTGGACGGTCCATTGGGAGCCGAAGAATTGGCAGCTCGCCGCTTAGTTCGTTTCTCCAATAGTCCAACTGAACCGTCGTCTCTGACGTCTTGAGTTGGCGCTCTCTCCATAGGGTGTAGTCCCCAAACTGCAGGACCGGGTCAGGGAGAGGAGATGGGTATCCTGCCGCATAGGCTTCATAGATGGCAGAGAACTCCGGTAAGAAGATCCGGTGAATGGATGCACCGTCGCAGACAATGTGGTGCACCGTAAGCTGCAGCTGGTGGTTTGATTGTGAGAAGCGCAGAACTCGAACTCGAAAGAGTGGGGCCATCGTGATGTCGATGGGAAGGATGGCATTCTCGGTCGCCAACCGTCGCGCTTCAGCGTCCTGTTTCTCTTTAGGGATTGTGCTGAGGTCGACAAGCGGGATAGCTACTTTCAATTGAGGTTGAATCACCTGATTGATCTCGTCGCCTTGCACGCAAAACGAAGTTCGCCATATCTCGTGACACCTCAGGATCTCGTTGAAAGCAGCCTCAAGAGTCTCCAAATCAAAGCTGCCCAGCCTGTGGACTGTGAACGACTCGTTGTATATCGGCAAGCTTGGTTCCATGGCCGCATGCAGCCAAACTCCATGTTGTTCGACTGAGATTGGAACTGGCGCATCTGTTGTCCGAGGCGTGACAAGATCTGGAGGCGTCGCAGCCAAATCACGCAATCTCCTCTCAACTAGAAGGCGCCTAGCCGCGGCGATTTCCTTTAGCTCCAATTTCTCCGGCCCGCTGCTCATCGCGCATCACCTCACCTATGTCGAAGTGTGTTTTGTGGCGTCGTAAGTAACCTTAAGAGAAGTGAGTCCGTGCATGGCGACATTTGGACGCCAAATCGGATTTGTTGTCTGCAGAGATAAACCAGGAAGCCTTGTAAGCAGTGTGTTGAACGCGACATGTCCACACATGCGCGAAAGCGGTGCTCCAAAACAGTAGTGGGCAGCCCAACCAAAGGCCAGGTGTCGATTGTCTGTGCGCGTCAAGTTAAGCCGATCCGGATCTTCAAATCGACGAGGATCTCGGTTTGCCGCCGCCAGGACAATCGTGATGGAGTCTCCCTTGCGAATCGATTTACCTCCCAATTCACCATCCTCGGGGACGATACGACCTGTAAATTGTGTGGGAGGCTCGTAACGCAAAAACTCCTCCACAGCCGGTTGAATGATCTGTGGGTCTTCTCGAAGCTGTGCGAGTGACGCCGGGTGATGCAGCAGTGTCCACATCCCGTTGCCGATAAGATTTGTCGTCTCTTCCAGACCGCCTACAAGGACCAGAATAACGTTCGCAATGATCTCCTCGTCGGTTAAGCGTGAGCCGTCTACTTCGGCAGAGATCATGGTAGAAATCAGTCCCTCTTGCGACCGTTGACGCTGCTCGTCGACTACGGATTGAAAGTACCTCTGGAGCTCCAATAAACTTCGAATCGAATCATGTAGCCGGTCGGGATCATGATCAAAATTTCCCATTAGCTCCGCAAAGGTTGTCGAATGAGTTTTCAAGTATGAATGATCCTGCCTCGGAACGCCCAGAACTGCAGTGGTTACAATCGCAGGGAACGGGCCGGCGAAATCGCAGATCAGATCGATTTCGCTACGGCCACTCACTTTATCGAGCAAATCGTTGGCGATCGCCTCGATGTGTTGGCGCAACTGTTCAATTCGTTTAGGAGTAAACGCGATAGCGCACAGTGCGCGAAGCCGCGCATGAGCTGGCGCATCCATAAACATCATCTGATTGAGCATGACCTGAGCGTATGGACCCAGTGCGGAGAGTCCCATCTGCTGGAGTTGTTCGGGGGTCGGTGTTCGGCTTGCTTTGTACCGGCTCAACGCTACAACGCACTCGTCGTAACTAGTGATCAACCAACTATGTAAAAACGGATCCCAGTGGACAGGCTCATAGTCCCGTAGTTCCGCATAGAGCGGATAAGGATTTCCAAGGACTTCTGGCTTGAGCATCTGGACCAGGCTCAGCTCGGCAGACTTTGGTGCGTTCAGGATCCGGTTGGTTTGTGGCATTCATCCCCTCGCCTGCTTTCCAGCGTCTTCGTCGGCTGCGGGATCTAGTTCTCTGAGTAGTAGATCTTCGACGAGATTTGCGATCTGGCCCACTGTTCTTGCGTCGAACAGGTCACGCATCGTCAGCTTTACCCCGCAAGATTCGCGGATACGTGCGACAAGCTGTGTTCCGAGAAGGGAATGTCCCCCCATCATGAAGAAGTTGTCATCAACATCGACACTTTCTACTCGAAGAAGTTGCTGCACAATCCCAAGAATGATCTCCTCAATCTTGGATACAGGAACGGGCGAGACGGCTTCAGCAAACATGTTAGCTTTGCACGCTAAAGGAAGAAGCGCTGTGTTTATTTTGCCATTTCCGTTCAACGGTATTGCCTCAAGTTTCACAAAAGCCGCTGGAATCATGTAGCTGGGTAATGTTTCCGCAAGAAAGTTACGCAAATCTTTCGCACTCAATACGTCGCTACCCTTGGGATAAACATAACCTACGAGATGTTTTTCATCTATTTCCGATTCATGAATGCATACGACATTGAAGGCGACAGACGGGTGTCGGTTAAGCGCGCAGACAATTTCATCTATCTCGAGCCGTTGGCCACGGATTTTGTGCTGCCCATCCATACGTCCACGAAATACAAGCTGGCCGTCTGCCAGTTGCTTTGCATAGTCCCCCGTCCTGTAAAGCCTCGCACCCGGACGGCCGGAGATCCAATCGGGTAGAAAAGATTGAGCGGTAAGCTCAGGTAGGTTGCGGTAGCCGCGTCCGACTCCATTACCACCAATATAGATTTCGCCAGTTTCTCCAACTGCTGCTGCCCGTCCCTCAAAATCCAACACATAAACCTCTGTTCCAGTGATAGCTTTTCCGATGGTTGGAATTTCCGAGGTATACGGGTTCACTACACCTGAGGTGGCGACGACCGTACATTCCGTGGGACCGTAGTTATTCACGACAGTAAAGGGCTGTCTCTCGCTCGGAACAGTATGTAATACGTCCCCGCCGGTTAAGAGAAAACGAAGAGCGGTTTCCTCTGGCCAAGACATATTTAGCATCGGCTCTGCTAGCGGAGTTGGAATAAATCCGACTGTAATCTTTTTTTGCACTAACCACTGTTGAAGCAAAAACGGAGAAGACCTCACTGCGTCGTCTGCCAGCGAAATGCAGGCGCCAGTCATCAGGTACGGCCATACCTCCCAGACGGCAGCATCAAAACCAAGCCCGGCTAGATGGCTCGCATGATCATGCCGCGTCACTGCAAATTCGGTGCAGTGCCAAGCGGTGAGGTGAAGAAGATTTCCATGAGTGATCTCTACGCCTTTCGGAACTCCGGTCGAGCCCGACGTGTAAATGATGTATGCGAGATCCTCATCGGAGGAGGCGATTTGATGAGGGACGGGATCTCCTGCCAGTCCTAGTTCTGCGGCCTCATCTAAGTCCAAGACAACCGCATTGGTCGAGATTCGATCAGAGATGTTGCGTGGCGCGACGAAGACCGCAGCACCTGAGTCCGAAACGATATGACGAATTCGTTCGTCGGGCCACGCTGGGTCGATTGGCACATAAGCGCCACCTGCGCGCATGGTTGCAAGCGCCGTGATTATTTGCTTAAACCCGCGAAACTCGCAGATAGCAACTGTAAGTCCTTTTGTCACTCCCAGCGTCTTCAGCTGGTTGGCAACTCGAGTTGCCTCAATGTTCAATTGGGAGTAAGAAAGGCTGGAAGTTTTGCTCATCACAGCGATGTCTTCAGGAGAAGACTCGGCATGAGACGAGATGGCTTGAGAGAGTTTGCACATGGTATTGGTTTGGCCAACCGAGTGCTCTGATAATCGGACTTTACACGATTTAGTCGAAAATCAGCGAGGAAAGGTTGCTCCTTCGCCGTTTCAAGGCTTGTTTCCAGAATTTCGGTTGTTGAAAACACTGCAACCACGCTACTTCTTGGGAAACAGTCTCTCCGATCCGGAAGGCCTATTCATGCCGTTTCTCGTCATTTGGACGGTAAGTCGGCATCTCGGACATTTGCCTCCACCGTTCAATTTGAGAGAACAGGAGGCTTTTGCTTTGGTCGGAATGACACTGTGGTTTTGCTTCAGATAGACGTCTCCCACTCGCGAGGACTGCAGCGCGAGTGGGAGTGCTCGTTAGTGAGCGGCTGCGGAGGCGTGTCGGGGGTCTTGGTCGATGTCTTTGCGACGGGAGGCGAGGAAGCCGAAGATCGCGATGTAGATGTAGCAGACGGCGGGGATGATGAAGGCGTGTTGAACTCCGACGCGGTCGGCGAGGTGGCCTTCGGCTAATGGGAGGAGCGCGCCGCCGACGATGGCTTGAACCAGAAGGCTGGAGCCTTTGCTGGTGAGCTCGCCCAATCCAGCGAGGCCAAGGCTGAAGATGCTGGGGAACATGATGGAGTTGAAGAAGCCGACGGCGAGGACGGTGTAGAGGGCAACTGGTCCTCCGGTGGCCATGGTGGTAAGGACTAGGAAGAAGGCGATGAGGGCTGCTGCAGCCAGGGCTTTGCCGGTGCTGATGTAGCGCAGAACGTAGGCGCCGATAAAGCGGCCGACCATTGCTCCGCCCCAGTAGAAGGAGACGTAGTGGGCGGCGGTCCGCTCAGGGAAGTTCATGATGTGGGGCAGGCCGAGGTAGTTGATGAGGAAGCTACCGATGGAGACTTCGGCTCCGACGTAGACGAAGATGCCGATAGTGGCCATGAGCAGATAGGGTTGCTTCCAGATGCTGCCGACAGCGCGACCGGCGAGTTCGCCGGGGCGGAAGTCGCGGGTGAAGTCAGTGGTGGGAAGCTTGATGAGGCCGATGGCGACGGCTAGAACCAGAAGAGTAAGAGCGATGACCAGATAAGGCATGCGGACTGATGATGCCTGTTGTTCGCGGTAGGTCTGGAGCGCTGCGGCCGTGAAAGACTGGATCTTTTCGGGTGAGGCCTGGATGGCTCCGAGGATGAGTGCTCCCCCGAAGAAGGGGGCGATAGTGGTGCCGAAGGAGTTGAAGGCTTGCGCGAGGTTGAGGCGGCTTGCTGCGGTGGCCTGCGGGCCAAGGTTGGTGACGTAGGGGTTCGCCGAGACCTGGAGGCAGGTGATGCCAGCGGCGAGGATTACGAGTGCCGAGAGGAAGAGAGGAAATGATGCAGTGCTGGCGGCGGGAAGGAAGAGCAGAGCTCCAGCGGCCATGACGATGAGACCAATGACCATGGACTGCTTGTAGCCGCGCCAGTCGACGAGTTTTCCAGAGGGGAGCGCGAAGATGAAGTAGGAGGAGAAGAAGGCGAACTGGACGAGGAGAGCCTGGCCGTAATTGAGATTGAAGATGCCTTTGAGATGGGGGATGAGGATGTCGTTGAGACAGGTAAGGAATCCCCACATGAAGAAGAGCACGGTGGCGATGCTCATGGCGCGGATGTCGGTGGCCTGTGGGTCGCGGGTAAGAGACGTCTGCTGCGTAGGGGCTGCGATCAAAGGTTACCTGCCTCTGCCGGGTGGAATTTTATCGGCGAGAGAATTCTATAGGGAATGTGATGTTACCGAAGCATGGATGGTGGCTGATTTCTGACAGTATCTTAGTGAGCAGCATTAAGGATTGCACGCTGGGCGGCGAGAAGCTCGTGGATGCCCTTTTCGGCGTAGTCGAGCATCTGGCCAAGTTGGGTGCGGGTGTAGGAGTCGTGTTCGGCGGTGGCCTGGGTCTCGACGAGGCCCCCGCTGGCTAACATGACGACGTTCATGTCGACAGCGGCGCGCGCGTCTTCTTCGTAGGCGAGGTCGAGCAGGACGTTGCCGTCGACGATGCCGACCGAGGTAGCGGCGACCATCTGCTTGAGGGGGGATGTCTTCAGGGTACCGGCTTTTACGAGCTTGCCGAGAGCCAAGGCGAGAGCTACGCAGGCTCCGGTGATGGCTGCAGTACGGGTGCCGCCGTCGGCCTGGAGGACATCGCAGTCGAGGATGATGGTGCGCTCGCCGAGGGACTTCATGTCAACGACGCTGCGGAGACTGCGGCCGATGAGGCGTTGGATCTCGTGGGTACGGCCGCCGACTTTGCCGCGCTCGCTTTCGCGGGCGGTGCGGGTGAGGGTGGCGCGAGGGAGCATGCCGTATTCGGCAGTGACCCAGCCTCGGCCGGAGTTGCGGAGCCAGCCGGGGACGCCCTGCTCAATGGTGGCATTGCAGAGGACGCGGGTGTTGCCGGACTCCATGAGGACTGAGCCTTCGGCCATGGCGACATAGTGAGGAGTGATGCGGACCGGGCGGAGGGCGTCGGCAGGGCGGTGGTCGGGGCGGAAGAGCTGGGGGGAGGGTGTGGCGGTGGTTACGGACATTAGGGAATTATAGTTGCGGGGTTCTGCGGGTGATGATGTGGATGGTGTATGAGCCCTTTGGGGGAGTGTTCCGAAATGGGATTGGTTCCAAAATGGGAAGATCGAATTAGATCTTTAGTTTGCGTGGATTTTCGGGAATGAGGTGCGCGAGGGTTCCATATTGGCACTGTGTCCGATTTAGGCGAAGGAGGTGGATTGGTGGAGTTTTCGATTGATGTGGAATCACTTAGGAAGGGAGTTCCAGTTTGGCACTTGAAGTGATTACAGAAGTGCATCTGCTAGGTTACTAAGCAGGAGAATGGTGGATTTACGGAATGCAGGCAATGCAGAGCAGTACTGCCTTGGGGCCAGGTAATTCAGGGAAGTTTGCGGCGCTTCGCCGTGTGACACGCCAGATGGGTCTTGAAGACCCGGGGGTGCCGACATTGGAGAGGACGACTGATGCGGCAGCTACGGACGTGACTGCGATTGCGGACGTAGCCGAGGGTGCTGGTCTTGCGCATGATGCGGGAAATTTGCTGGGAGCGCTGAGTCTCTATTCTGATCTGCTGGCGCTGCCTGGAGTGCTCCATGAAGAGCACAAAGAATATGCCAACGAACTTAGGATGTTGAGCGATCGCAGCTGGGCGATGATTGACCGGCTGGTGAATCATGCGCGTGCGGGAAGGCAGACGAAGGCGCAGGGTGAGTTTTCTGTGCTGCCGGATGTAGTGGATCGATGCCGTGGATTGCTGAGCCGGGTGGCGGGACGGACAGTGGAGATCTCCTATGGGGTGGGGGCGTTTCAGGCGGTGAGGGTGCCAATTGAATCGGTGGAGCGGATTCTGACCAACCTGGTGAAGAATGCTGCGGAGGCGACGCCGTGGGTAGGTGCGATCTCGATCCATGTTGAGGGCGCGTTGCAAGAAGCGGAGAACGATGGCGAGGAGCTACAACGCCGGGTGGTGATGACGGTGAAGGATCGCGGTTGCGGGATGGACCAGGGGGCGATGCTGCGGCTGATGCAGACGGGTGGGATCTCTTCCGCGAACGGGCGCGGGCTGGGCTTTCGCGTGGTGCGAGAGTTAGTGGCGGTTTCGGGTGGAGTTTTGAGTATTGAGAGCCGGCCGAAGGAAGGAACGAGCATTTCGGTGGATTGGAGTGTGATGAGGCAGGTCGGTACGGTGACGCTGCAGAACGTGGTTGAGATGGAAGGAACGAGGATGAACGATTCGGGCGTGAAGATGGTCGTACGAGGAGAGGCTGGATGGATCGCATGCTAAGGACTGCGGGAGTTGAAGCTGTGGGAGCGAAAACGATTGGTTTGGGAGATGTTTCGGTGTTGAGGGAACGGACGAGTGAGGATCAGATGAAACACGATAGCGGTGTGGCTTCGCCGTCGGGAGTATTGGTGGGCGTGTCGCCAGTTTCGACGCAGGATGCGAGAGTGCAGGCGGTGAGCCTCGTGGAGCATCTGGGACTTCTGCATATTTTGGTTGTCGATGACGATGAGGCGGTGCGAAAGGCTTGCTGCGAGATTGCCGCAGGGATGGGATTTGAAGTAGTGGGCGCTGAGAGTGCGACGACGGCGCGAGCGATTTTGAAGCAGCGGCGAATCGATTTGCTGCTGTTGGATCTGAAGTTGCCGGGCGGTGGCGGACTGCCGCTATTGGAGCAGGTGAAGGCGCTGCACCCGGATACGGCCGTGATTGTGATGACGGCGTTTGCGACAGTATCGTCTGCGGTAGAGGCGATGCGGATTGGTGCGGGGGATTATCTGACCAAGCCTTTTGCGCTGGAGGAGTTGACTGCGGTGCTCGAAAGGACGGGGCAGCAGTTGCAGATGGATGTGCAGAGCCGGCAGTTGCGCGAGAGGCTACGGACGCAGCAGGGGATGGGTGGGCTGGTGGGTCGTTCTCCGGAGATGGAGAAGCTGTACCGGATTTTGTCGAAGGTGGCTTATTCGACGCATCCGGTTTTGATCCTGGGAGAGAGCGGGACAGGCAAGGAGCTTGTGGCGCGGTCGATTCACTTCAATGGACCGAATGCGGCGAAGCCGTTTGTGCCGGTAGACTGCGGATCGCTGGTGCCTACGTTGATTGAGAGCGAGTTGTTTGGACATGTGAAGGGGGCTTTTACCGGGGCGGATCGTGCGAAGGAGGGATTGTTGGCCTCGGCTGAAGGAGGCACCGTTTTTCTGGACGAGATTGGCGAGCTGCCTTTGGATCTGCAGGCGAAGCTGCTGCGGGCGCTGCAGGAGAAAGAGGTGCGGCCGGTCGGAGCGACGCAGGCGAGGCCGATCTCAGCGAGGGTGCTCGCGGCGACGAATCGTGATCTTGCGGCGATGGTGGAGCAGGGGCGGTTTCGCAAGGATCTCTATTTTCGTCTGAACGTGGTGAACCTGCGGATTCCACCACTGCGGGATCGGCGAGAGGATATTGCGGTGCTGGCGACGCACTTTCTGAAGCAGATGGAGAAAGAGACAGGGGTGGAGCGGACGTTTTCGGACTCGATGCTGCGGACGATGGCGGAGTATGACTGGCCGGGCAATGTGCGGGAGCTTGAGAATGCGATTGAGCGGGCGTGTGCGCTGTCATCTGGACCGGTCCTGCACCTTGGCGACCTGCCGACGCAGTTACAGAACTTTCGCTTGCAGCAGGGACCGGCGGCCCACGCGACGGAGGAAGATGGCCTGGAGCGAAGCGACATGAGGATCACTTCGGAGGGCGGGATTGTTTCTATTGCAGAGATGGAGAAGCACGCAATCCTGGGGACTATCCGGCAACTGAAGGGCGATAAGTTGATGGCGGCGAAGTTGCTCGGGATTGGCAAGACGACGCTTTACCGAAAGCTGAAGGAGTACGGGATAACGGACGGGATGGGGGATTGAGCCTCGCCTGTGGAAGCGTGCTCGTCTGAGGATAAAATCAGGCGAAGGCAGGTGCGCGAATGGAATGTACTCATCTGGATCAGATACGGAAGGTTAAGCCTTCGGCGAAGGGCTGCGAAGAATGTTTGAAGATTGGCAGTAGCTGGGTTCATCTGCGGATGTGTCTGGAGTGCGGGCATGTAGGATGCTGCGATTCCTCTCAGCACAAGCATGCGACCAAGCACTTCCATAAGACGCAACACCCGATTATGCGATCTATTGAGCCAGGCGAAAGCTGGGGCTGGTGCTACGTGGATGAGATGGAAGTCGATGTGGTGTGATTGATTGCTTCTCCCTGATGAGGTGGGAATGAGGGGGCCGTGTCCTTTGAATAGAGGTCGAATTTGAGGGCGGAAGAGTCTTTGTGTGGTTGGCCGAGACTGGATGGTGTGGACCTTCTTCGTGGTGTTGCGATCTGTTTCGTGTTGATGAATCACGTCAATATGCAACTGATAGGAGCGAAGGTTCCCTACACGCAGGGCCTGCCGCGTCAGTTGGTTTCTTCGTTGGTGTGGAATGGCCAGTTTGGCGTACAGATATTCTTTGCGATCTCCGGATTTCTGATCACATCGACTACGTTGCGGCGATGGGGTTCCTTGTCTGCGGTGAGCTTGCGTGATTTTTATCGGTTGAGATTCGCGCGAATCGCGCCGTTGATTCTCCTTCTTCTTTTAATCCTGAGCGCCCTTCACTTGTTTCATGTCAAAGGATTTGTGGTCTCTGAGAAGACCGGTGGATTAGGGCGCGCTTTTGTCGCGGCGCTTACCTTTCATGTCAATCTGCTGGAGGCGCGAAGAGGGTATCTGCCGCCGAACTGGGACATTCTATGGTCACTGTCAGTGGAAGAGATGTTTTACCTCTGTTTCCCATTGATGTGCCGAGTATTTCGTCGCTCCGGCTTTCTTTTGACTGGGCTTTTTATTTTCGTTTTGTTAGGCCCTTTCGCACGGTCTGAGGCCTTCAACCATAATCCGGTGTGGAGAGAGTACTCCTATCTTGGGGGGATGGATGGCATCGCACTGGGCTGTCTGACGGCACTCCTCTCTGCTAAGGTGCGACTTTCGAGCTTAAACTTGCGAATGCTTAGTGCAGCAGGGGTGATGATGCTCGGGTTTATTCTCTGCTTTTCGATTCGTGCGTATCGTTGGGGGCTTGGCCGTGACGGATTGGATATGACGGTTCTAGCTCTGGGCACTTGCATGGTGTTGGTAGTGTTTGTGCAGACTCGCTGGCAGGCACCTAGGTTTCTCGCGCCTCTGGTGCGTCTGGGGAGGCTGAGCTACGAGGTCTATCTGACACACATTTTTGTCGTTTTGAGTCTTTTTCGTCTTTTCCTGCTCGCGGACAAACCAGTCCGAGTTGTTCCGGTGATGTTTGTTGCTGTTCTCGTTTTTTCTGGGTTGTTGGGAGCCGTTGTTTCAAGGAGTTATACAGAGCCGATGAACCGCTGGCTCCGAGAGCGGTGGGTTAAAGATGCAACAAGGATTGGTTCTCCCGCCAAGGCGCAACCGCTTCGCGTGTAGTGGCTGATGCGGTCTTGTCGTGATGAACGCCGAGGCGATTTGCTCTGCGGGTTTGCTATGCTGAACGCATCCTTTGTAAGAGAGAGAGTAACGAGCGATGTCAGAAGAGGCGGTAAAGATTACAGTTCGGCCTAACGGTCCGCTGCGGGTTGAAGGACACATTGTTCTGAAAGACGCAGATGGCAAGGAGTGGGATTTGACGGGCAAGCCGGCGATCTCGTTGTGCCGTTGTGGGGCGAGTGAGAAGCGGCCGTTTTGCGATGGATCGCATAATCGAGTGGGATTTCAGTGTGCGGCTAGTCCTGAAGGAATTCTGACCTAAAGACGGAGACAGCAGACTTCACAGAAGGAACGGGCCTGGAGAATCTCTGAGCCCGTTTCTTTTTGAGTATCTACGGTTCGTTTTGCGACTTCTTCTCACGACGTGATGATTCACTTTGAGGATTACTTGATGAAGATTGGCGGCTGTTGCGCGGTGGTTCTTGGTGGATGGATGATGGCTTCGGTTGCAGCGTTGGGCGCGCAGGAGACTCAGACCGCGGGGAAGTCGCATGCAGTCGGCAAGCTGGATGAGTATGTGGGGCAGTATCGGGATGAGGTGGAACCCGATGTGGTGAGCTCGGTGTATCGCGAAGGCGACAAACTCTACATCGAAGGCGTGCGGTGGGAGCGATTGGAGCTGCAGGCTGAGTCGGCCGATCATTTCTATGCACAGAGGCTGCGGGTCGTGTTTGCGAGGAGTACGGCGGGGAAGGTGTCCGGTTTAACCAGCACGTTTGGTGAACGTGGGGAGCGAGGAGTGGAAACGAAGGAGGAGCGTTTCAGTCAAGTGGGGGTTCGGTTGAATCACTTCAGGGATTACACACGCAGCGAGGCGATGATTCCTATGCGAGATGGCGTGAAGCTACATGTCGTGATTCTGCGGCCAGCGGGGTCAGAGACGAGCGGGGAGGCGTTGCCGTTTTTGATGCAGAGGACGCCTTATGGAACTTCGTGGGTATCGTCAGGCGCAGTGAGCGGCAGCAAGCCGGAGCTGGCGGCGAGCGGATACATCTTCGTGTTCGGCGATATTCGCGGACGGTACGAGTCGGAGGGGAAGTTCGTGATGAACCGCGCGATCGTTGCGCATACGACGAAGAACGATGTGGATGAGACGACCGATACGCGAGACACAATCGACTGGCTGCTGAAGAGCGTGCCGAACAATAACGGCAAGGTGGGTGTGCTTGGGGTTTCGTATCCGGGGTTTCTGGCGATGTCGGCGGGAATTGAGGCGCATCCCGCGGTGAAGGCGATCTCGCCGCAGGCTCCAATGACGAATGTTTGGATGGGAGATGATTTTTTTCATAACGGGGCGTTCCGTGAGACGTATGGCTTCGACTATGTGCAACAGTTAGAGGCGCAAAAGACGGATGCACGGGTGCAGAGCAAGGAAGACACCTTCGATTTCTTTTTGCGCCATGTGAACTTCGCGGGGGCCGCGGATGCGGCGAAGATGGAGAACCTGCCGACGGCGAAGATATTTCTGACGCAGCCTGCTTATACGAAGTTCTGGCAGGATATGGCGGTGGAGAAGCGTCTGACGAAAGTGGAGGTGCCAACGCTCGAAGTGGGGGGATGGTGGGACCAGGAGGATATGTGGGGGACGCAGGCAGAGTATGCCGCATTGAAGCCGCATGATACGAAGAACGAAGTGTTCATGGTGCTGGGACCTTGGAACCACGGTGGATGGGGACCAACGACGCGACATCTTGGGGTGCTCGACTTTGGCGCGGCGACTGGGGATCAATATCGGAAGACGATTGAAGCGCCGTTCTTTGAGAAGTATTTGAAGGAGCGGGCGGGTTTTGATCTAACGGGTGTGGCGAGTTTCAGGACCGGTGTGAACAAATGGGAGGGGTACGAAGCTTGGCCGCCTAAGCAGGGATTCAAGGAAGCGAAGCTTTACCTGACGACGGATGGCGGATTATGGATGACCGCGCCTACGAGTGGTGAGAAGGTTGCTGCGAGCTATCGTGCGGACCCAGCGAATCCGGTGCCTTATCGGAATCGACCGATCCAGTCGACTTATGGTGATGGGTCCAAGTGGCGGACGTGGCTGGTCGAGAATCAGAAGTTTTTGAGTGGGCGGAAGGACCTGGCGAATTTTTCGACGCCGGTGCTGGAGAAGGATGTTACGGTGACGGGAGATGTTGTTGCGGATCTGTTCGCTTCTACGACGGGAACGGATGGGGACTTTGTAGTGAAGCTGATCGATCTCTATCCGGACGATGCGCCTGCGCCGATGGCGGGGTATCAGTTGATGATTGTCGATGAGATCTTTCGTGGACGGTATCAGAAGAGTTTTGAGACGCCCGAAGCAATCACTCCGGGGAAGGTGACTGAGTATAAGTGGAGCTTGCATGGGGCGGATCATACTTTTTTGAAGGGTCACAGGATTATGGTGGAGGTACAGTCGAGCTGGTTCCCACTGTATGACCGGAATCCGCAGACGTTTGTGCCAAATATCATGATGGCTCCGGCGGCAGCGTATCAGGGACAGACGGTTTCTATCTATGGGTCGGAGAAGTATCCATCGCATCTGGAGTTTTCGACGCCGGAATAAAGGATTGAAGCCGGGCATTGGGGGTGTTGTGACGATCAAGACGATCAGCAGCCGTGAGGTTTATCGGAATCCGTGGACGAGCGTGCGGGAAGATGTGATTGAACGGGCGAACGGTAAGCGTGGGATCTATGGAGTGGTGGATAAAGACCCAGCTTGTATTGTGATTCCGCTGGAGGTCTGTGCTGGGGGTGAGTTTGTTTATTTAATCGAGCAGTTTCGGTATACGGTGGGAGCGCGGCATTGGGAGTTTCCCCAGGGTGGATGGGAGGTGGCAGAGGTGGTGCCTGAGGAGTTGGCTCGAGGCGAGCTGCGGGAGGAGACCGGGCTGACGTCTGAGCGGATGACCCATCTTTCCAAGCTGCAGATTGCTTATGGAGTAATGAATCAGGCACAGCATGTATTTCTAGCTGAGGGGTTGACGAAGGGAGAAGCCGCGCCAGATGCCGAGGAGAACGATCTGGTGGTGCGGAGGGTGAGCGTCGGAGCATTCGAGGAGATGATTCTCGATGGGACGATCGTGGATAACTGTTCGGTGGCGGCATGGGGGCTTTACCGACTTTGGAGGGAACGAAGATAAGTCGGTGCTGCAGGAGTTTATTGGGCAGGTTAGCCGCTGCGGTTGCCGACTCTTGTTGAGTTGTTTGCATCTAACGGAAGTAGTCATGACTTTACAGACGAACTTGCTTTTGACTATCGCTTTTTTTAGCGGCACTCTGCTGGCACAAGATACTGTGACGCAGAGGGTGCCGGGAAGACAATTTCCTGCACAGCAAGTGATTGTTTTGCGAAACGCGCGCGTGATCGACGGTACAGGTACGGCGCCGCAGGAACATGTTTCGTTGCTGCTGCGGAATGGAAAGATTGAACAGGTTGGTGGAGCGGATTTAGTAACGCCGGCGGGGGCACAGGTTCTTGATCTGACTGGTAAGACAGTGATGCCTGGGTTGATCAGCGCACACTCACACCTGGGCTTGATTGTGGATGATGCTGAGTCGTCGGCGACGGGATACACGCGAGAGAATGTGACCGCGCAGTTGAAACAGTATGAGCGATATGGTGTGACTACGATTCTGTCGCTGGGGCTGAATCGCGATCTGGTCTTTGTGTTGCGTGATGAGCAACAGGCGGGGCGGTTAGGTGGAGCTTCGATTTTTACGGCTGGAAGAGGAATCGGAGTTCCGGATGGTGCGCCTCCGCTGCTTGCTGCGACCGATCAGATCTTTCGTCCGGCAACGGAGAAAGAAGCGCGGCGAGATGTGGATGAGATGGCAGCGCAGCGTGTGGACATCATCAAGATCTGGGTGGATAAGCTGCATGGCAAAGCACCGGAGATGGGACCTGAGATCTACAAAGCAGTGATCGATGAGGCCCATAAGAGACACGAGCGGGTGGCCGCACATGAGTATGCGCTGGAGGATGCGAAGCAACTAGTGGCAGATGGTGTGGATGTGTTGGCGCACTCGGTGCGGGATCAGGTGGTGGATGATGCGTTCGTGCGATCGATGAAGCAGCATCATGTCTGGTACGTACCGACGTTTACGGTGGACGAATCAGCGTTTATTTACGCAGATGATCCAGCGTTTATGAAGACGTCATTCTTTCGGCTGGCCGCTGGTCCGAAGCTGATGGCGAAGTTTGATGCGCCTGGATATGCGGAGAAGATAAAGCAAGATCCGCAGACTGCGCAACATGAGAAAGACTTCGAAGTGGGGCAGCAGAACTTGAAGAAGATGTTTGATGCAGGTGTGAGCGTTGGTTTCGGAACTGATTCGGGTGCTTTGCCGGGGCGTATTCCTGGGTTCGCTGAGCATCACGAACTTGCGCTAATGGTGAGGGCGGGGCTTACTCCGCTCCAGGCGATTACTGCAGCGACGGGCGAGAATGCGAAGCTGCTGCATGCTGGCGATCGTGGCACGATTGCGGCTGGAAAGCACGCCGATTTGTTGGTTCTCGATGCTGATCCGCTGGTTGATATCGGCAACACACAGAGGATTTTTGCGGTGTATCACGACGGGCATAGTATCGCTGA
>Ga0302227_10000744_pt1 | contig 26107 bp, 24 predicted proteins | sample II_Palsa_N1_1_FD_193525 | JGI IMG/M metagenome (GOLD analysis project Ga0302227, IMG submission 193525) | Peat permafrost microbial communities from Stordalen Mire near Abisko, Sweden - II_Palsa_N1_1 | ecosystem: Environmental > Terrestrial > Soil > Palsa > Peat permafrost | place: Sweden... | reverse complement strand
TCTGCATCTCGGTGACGGATTGCGCGGGCTCGATCTGGTGCGCCAGGCGCTGGAAAAAAGCGAGCTGCCGCCGCGTGTGTTTCATCCCACCCACGTCAATCGGCGCAAGGGATTGTTCGACGAGGCGTTGGCGCTCACCGCGAGCGGTTGCACGATCGACCTCACCGCGTTTCCGGTGGAAGAGGGTGAAGATGCATGGAGCGCTGCCGATGCGCTGCTGCGCTATCTCGACAGCGATGCGCCGGCCGAACGCATTACGGTGAGTTCCGATGCCGGCGGCTGCCTGCCGGCCTTTGATGCCGATGGCCACGTCTGCCGCATGGGCGTGGGCGAATCGGGCGCGTTGCTGGAAACCTTGAATGAAGTTGTCGCACGCGGCGTACCGCTGGAGCGTGCGCTGCCAGTGTTCACCAGCAACCCGGCGCGGTTGTTGCGGCTGGCGTCGAAGGGGCGCATCGGCGTTGGCGCGGATGCCGATCTGGTGGCGCTGGACGATGCGGGCGCTGCGCACGATGTCATCGCTCGCGGCGTGGTGCATGTGCGCGGTGGACACATCAAACACCACGGCACGTTCGAGGATATGTCGACATAACGGCACAACGTGCGTTGTCGCACTATCTGCAGGGCGCAATCGTGCGCCATGAACATTTAACCGACGTTCGATGCGTCACGATCGATGGGCTAACTCCATTGATCCCAGAGACTCAGAGAACCCATGACTCCAAATAAAGACGAGAACGAAATCGATGAGGGCAGGATGAGTCCCAGCAGGGTGGTGGAAGGGGAGCAGCGAGGCTGGATCGTGCCAATTGGTGGTGCGGAAGAAAAAGAAAACGACCCACGGATACTCAAGCGATTCGTCGAGTTGTGCGGTGGCGGCGATGCCAATATCGTGGTGATTCCCACGGCCAGTCAGTTGGCCGATACGGGCGAGCGCTACGAAAAACTGTTTACCGGATTGGGCGTGGGCGAGGTCGGTGTGCTCGACTTCGACATGCGCCGCGATACCGAAGAAAAGAACCGCCTTGCGCGGCTTGACCAAGCGACCGGTATCTTCTTTACCGGCGGCAATCAGTTGCGTCTGTCGACGATGCTGGGTGGTACGCCGGTGGCGCAGCGCATACGTGCCTTGAACGCGCGTGGCGTGCATGTGGGTGGCACCAGTGCAGGGGCGAGCATTCTCAGCGAACACATGATCGCCTTCGGCAAGGAAGGTCTCTCGCCTACCGCTGGCAGCGTGCGGCTGGCGCCAGGGCTGGGCCTGACCAACCGTTTCATCATCGACCAGCATTTCAGCCAACGCGACCGGTTGGGCCGGTTGATGGCTGCACTGGCGTACAACCCCTATGCCGTGGGCATCGGCCTGGATGAGGACACCGCGGCGTTTATCCGCCCGGACAACACGGTCGAAGTCGAAGGCAGCGGCTCGGTCACTGTGCTGGACGCGGGCAACCTGCAGTTTTCCTCGATGGCGCAGGCTGGCGAGCACGATCCGGTGTGCATGCTTGGCGTCACTATTCACGTGCTGATTGCTGGCGCCACCTTCAACATGCAGACGCGCCACGCCTCGGCAGGTACGCTGGCTACTCCGAAAAAAAGCGACTGACCCAAGCACGACCCAGCGAGACCGCCGTAGCCCATTCAATCTTCCAAGGAAACCCCATGCGCATTCTGGAACGCTCTGTTTTTGTCGGTCCGTCGCTGTATGCGCATTTTCCGGTTATCCGGCTCGAGCTGGATCTGGGTGAGCTGGAGCAATGGCCGACCGGTCGTCTTGGTGCGGCTTTCGTCGATGGACTGATTTCCGCGCTGCCAGGCCTGGCCGAACACGGTTGTTCGTATCGCGAGCCAGGCGGCTTTATCCGCCGCATGCGCGAAGGCGACGGCACCTGGCTCGGCCATGTGCTCGAACACGTGGCGATCGAACTGCAGAACGTCGCCGGTGAAGACGTGACTTTTGGCAAGACCCGCAGCGTCGACAAGCCCGGCGTGTATTCCGTGGTCTATGAGTACGCACAGAAGGAGGAGGGCATCGCGGCGGGCGAACTCGCGCTGCGCCTGCTTTCGTCATTGCTGCCCGAAGAACTGCGAACGCGTGGTAGCGTGCCGGAAGGCTGGGAGTGGCCGACGGCACGCGATGAGTTCATCCGCTATGCGCAGCGCCGTGCGCTGGGGCCATCGACCGCTTCGCTGGTGCGTGCCGCCGAAGAGCGCTGCATTCCGTGGCTGCGTTTGAACGGCCAGTCGCTGGTGCAGCTTGGCCATGGCAAATACCAGCAGCGCATCCAGGCCACGGTCACCGGCCGCACGCCGCATATCGCGGTCGAGCTGGCCAGCGACAAGGAAGAGACCAACAAGATCCTCGCCACCCTCGGCCTGCCGGTGCCGAAGCAGGAGCTGGTCACCAGCGAGGATGGCGCGCTACGCGCCGCACGCCGGCTTGGCGTACCGGTGGTGACGAAACCTTTCAACGGCAACCACGGTCGCGGCATCTCGATCCATCTAATGACTGACGAGGAAATCATCGCCGGCTTCAACGAGGCGCGCGAAATTTCGCGTTCGGTGATTGTGGAGAATTTTCTCAGCGGCGACGATCATCGTCTGCTGGTAGTCAACGGCGAACTGGTGGCCGCTACGCGCCGTACGCCTGGCCATGTGATCGGTGACGGCACGCACACGATTGTGCAGCTGGTCGATGCAGTGAATGCCGATCCACGCCGCGGCGTCGGTCACGAGAAGGTGCTGACTCGGCTGGTGCTCGACGCACAGGCGGAGATGATGATGGAGCGTGTCGGCTACACGGCCGAGTCGATACCGAAGGCCGACGAGACGGTCTTTCTGCGCTCCACTGCCAACCTCTCCACCGGCGGCACGGCGACCGATGTCACCGACATCATCCATCCCGACAATCGCGATATGGCCGTACGGGCTATTCGGGCCATTGGCCTGGACGTCGGCGGCGTGGATTTCCTCACCACCAATATTGCCGAGAGCTACAAGACCATCGGCGGTGGCATCTGCGAGGTCAACGCCGCGCCGGGCTTCCGCATGCATGTCAGCCCCAGCGAAGGCTCGCCGCGAGATGCGGCCGGCCCGGTGATCGATATGCTGTTTCCGCCGGGCACGCCTTCGCAGGTGCCGATTGCGGCGATCACCGGTACCAACGGCAAGACCACCACGGCGCGCATGCTGGCGCACATCACCAAGATGGCCGCGTATACGCCCGGACTGACGACTACCGATGGTGTTTACATCGACGGTCAGCGCACGGTCGAGGGCGACATGACCGGGCCGGTCTCCGCGCGCATGGTGCTGTCCGATCCACAGATCGATATCGCCATTCTGGAGACCGCTCGCGGCGGTCTGATCCGTGCCGGCATGGGTGTGCCCAAGGTCAATGTGGGCGCGGTGCTCAACGTGCAGTCCGATCATTTGGGGCTCAAGGGCATCGATACGCTGGAGCAGCTGGCCGAGGTCAAGCGGATTGTCGTCGAGGTCGCCACCGATTGCGCCGTGCTCAACGCGGACGATCCGCTGGTGCTGAAAATGTCCGGTTACACCGATGCCAAGGTGATTTGCTACGTCACCATGAACCCTTCGCATGCACTGGTGCGCGAGCACGTGCGCGCGGGCGGCCGCGCTTGCGCGCTGGAGGCGGGCGTCAATGGTTCGATGATCACGCTATACGACAAGGGGAGCCACATCCCGCTGCTGTGGACGCACCTGATTCCGGCGACGATGGAAGGCCGCGCATTGCACAACGTGCAGAACGCCATGGTTGCCGCGTCGATGGCGTTCTCGCTGGGCATCAAGCTCGATGCGATCCGTCAAGGTTTGCGCACGTTCGACACCACGTTCTTCCAGGCGCCGGGTCGCATGAACGTGTACAGCGAGCATCCGTTCAAGGTGCTGTTCGACTACGGCCACAACGCGCACGCGGTATCGGTGATGGCCGATCTTGCGCAGCGGCTCGATGTCACCGGTCGGCGCATCGTGGTGATCTGTGGACCTGGCGATCGCCGCGACGAGGATCTGGTCGCCATCGCCAACGCGGTGGCCGGCCGCTTCGATCACTACATCTGCCGTCGCGACGATTCACTGCGCGGCCGCGATGGCGACGAGGTGCCGGGCATCCTGGCGCGTGCGCTACAGGCGGCCGGCATACCCGACGAAGCTATCTCGATCATCCCGGACGAACAGAAGGCCATCGACGCCGCGCTGCATATGGGTCGCCACGGCGATCTGTTGCTGATCTTCGCCGATGCGCTGGTGCGTTCGTGGAAGCAGATCATCAAGTTTCGGCCCGAGGGTGCGCCAGAAGTTCGCGCGGAGTCCGCCACGAGTGCTGTGGTATCCGTGATCGGGGAGTCGGTTTTCGACGAGACGAGCTTTGCCGATCTTGGTGACGTGGTGCGCGACGAGCGCGGCGTGCGCTTCTCGCGCGAGAGCGACGACTAATTCGATGCCTGCGATTGAACCTTCCGATCCGGCAGTTTTTACTTCCGCGGCGTCCACACCGGTGTCATCTGAGCCTATGCCGTTCGAGGACTCGCGGCGGCTCACCGGTATCAACCTGTATTTTGCCGGGACCGGCGCGGTACTCGAAACGCTCGGTGTGCCGCCTGATGAAGCACTGGTGCGTGCGTGGCGCAAGCAGGTCTCGTTAGCCCGCGATGCACTCGGTTGGCCACACGCGCCATTGTTCGAACGTCAGCACGTCGGTGGTGCCGCGCTGGCCTTCGAGGCGCCGGTCGACCAGCTGTACAGCGCCACCGAGCTCAACGAGTGGGCGTGGCTGGCCACGCTGGCCGACGCGTCCGCGGTGAACGTTGGCCTGCATGCGCCGGGCCATCCGGCGACGTGGGATAACGATTCCGCTTTCCACACGTTGCGGGCATTTGTAGCCGCCGAACGTCGCCCCGAATTGTTGGCTCTAGTACGCGCCGCCGGAGCACGTGGAATCGCTGCGCTGGCGGATGAGGATGCATTGTCGATTGGCGAAGGTATCGGCTCGCGTGTCTGGCCGATCTCGGAACTGCCCATTGTCACTGCGGTGGACTGGCCATCGCTGCACGATATTCCTGTTGCCGTGGTTACTGGCTCCAACGGCAAGACCACGACCGTGCGGCTGCTGGCAGCGATGGCCAGCGCACACGGTTGGCATGCTGGTCACAGCTGCACCGATGGCGTGTTTATCGATGGCCAAGCGATCGACACCGGCGACTTTTCCGGCCCGGCCGGCGCGCGCGAAGTACTGCGCCAGCCGACCGTCGAAGCGGCCATTCTGGAAACCGCGCGCGGTGGCATCCTGCGCCGCGGCCTCGCCGTGCAGCGTGCAAACGTGGCCGTAGTCACCAACGTCAGCGACGATCACTTCGGTGAATACGGCATCCATAATCTCGACGATCTCACTGAGGTCAAGCTCACCGTCGCTCGCGTGCTGGGGCACGATGGCCTGCTGGTGCTCAATGCTGACGATGCCATGCTGGTAAAACATGCCGAAACGATCGTTGCGCCGCTCGCATGGTTTTCGCTCGACGACACTCATCGGCTGTTGCTTGCTCATCGCGAACGGGGCGGCAGCACTTGCGGCGTGCGCGATGGTCATCTGCGTCTGTTCCATCAGGGCATCGATCACGATCTGGGCATCGTTGCCGACATGCCGCTCAGTTTTGTCGGTAGCGCCAGCTACAACGTCGCCAATATCTCTGCTGCCGCGCTGGCCGCTACGGCGCTGGGCATCCCGGCCGACACCATCGGCAAGGTACTGGCACGCTTCGGCAGCACTCACGCCGACAATCCCGGTCGCCTTCAACATTGGAAGTTCGGCCAGCTGCAGGTCTTCGTCGACTACGCGCACAACCCCGAAGGCCTGCGCGGTCTGCTGGGTGTGGCGATGAGCGCCGGCAGCAGCGGGCGACTTGGCCTCGTACTTGGCCAGGCCGGTAATCGCGAAGACGCCGAGATTTGCGAACTCGCGGCCGTCACCGCCAGCTTCAATCCCCAGCGTGTCGTGCTCAAGGACATCGAAGGCATGCTGCGTGGTCGTCAGCCAGGCGATGTGACCGACATCCTGCGTGCCGAACTCCTGCGCCAGGCCATGTCCGCCGACACCATCGTCGACAGCCTCGACGAAATCGATGCCGTGCGCGGTCTGCTGAACTGGGCACAAGACGGCGATCTGCTGGTGCTACCCACGCATGGCACGCAGGCGCGACAGGCGGTCGTGGCGTTGCTTGACCAGCTTCAGGCAACGGATTGGTTGGCGGGCACGCCGCTCCCGTAGGTTGGGGTTCGCTGCGTTCCACCTGACCTAAACGGCTACCTCCGACGCGTTGGGATTACGAGCCGCTCTTGCGGCTCGCCCTTCGGGCCATTCGTTTCACGAATGTTCGTTCCGGCATTATGCCTTCACTGTCGCGTTGCTCATCCCAACCTACAACATCACGCTCACGTGCCTGAGCTACCCTTGTATACAAGCCCCCATCGACACCCGACCCCATGACTTTCCAAAGCACCGACACCTACGTCGCCACCGCCGACCTCAGTCTTGCGGTCAATGCGGCCATCACCTTGCAGCGTCCGCTGCTGATCAAGGGCGAGCCGGGCACGGGCAAGACCTTGCTGGCCGAGGAGCTGGCGCGCTCGCTGCAGACGCGGCTGATCACCTGGCACATCAAGTCCACCACCAAGGCGCAGCAGGGCCTGTATGAATACGACGCGGTGAGTCGCTTGCGCGATTCACAGTTGGGCGTGGAAGGTGTGCACGACGTGCGCAACTATCTGCGCAAGGGCAAGCTGTGGGAGGCCTTCGAGTCGGGCGAGCGCGTGGTGCTGTTGATCGACGAGATCGACAAGGCCGACATCGAGTTTCCCAACGACCTGTTGCAGGAACTCGACCGCATGGAGTTCTACGTCTACGAGACCGACGAAACCATCAGCGCCCGCCATCGCCCGATCATCATCATCACCTCCAACAACGAGAAGGAGCTGCCGGATGCGTTCCTGCGTCGCTGCTTCTTCCACTACATCGCCTTCCCGGATGCGGAAACACTGCAGCAGATCGTGGCCGTGCATTTCCCCGACATCGAGAAGGCGCTGGTCGATGAAGCGCTGGCGATGTTCTTCCAACTGCGCGACGTGCCTAACATCAAGAAAAAGCCGTCGACGTCGGAGCTGATCGACTGGCTCAAACTGCTGCTGGCCGATCGCATCCCTGCGTCGGCGCTGCGCGAGCGTGATCCCGGCAAGGCCATACCGCCGCTATATGGCGCGCTGATCAAGAACGAGCAGGACGTGCAGCTGCTGGAGCGGCTGGCCTTCATGCACCGTCGTCAGTCGCGCTGAGGTCGATGGCGCATGTTGATCGGTCTGTTCAATGCAGTGCGGGCGGCTGGCGTGCCGGTGAGCTTGCGTGAACTGCTCGACCTGCACAGTGCGCTGCAGGCGCATCTGGCATTTGCCGACCAGGACGACTTTTACGAACTGACACGGTTGATCTGGGTCAAGGATGAGCGCCATTACGACCGCTTCGACCAAGCGTTCGGCGCGTGGTGGCAGGGCGTCGTCACCGAACCGCTGACGCCCGATGCGCTGATTCCCGACGAGTGGCTACGGCGTGACTTCATGCGCCAACTCAGTGACGAGGAAAAAGCGCAGATCGAGAAACTCGGCGGCCTGGACGCGTTGATGGAAGCGTTTCGCCAGCGTCTTGCGGAACAGAAAGAACGTCACGCCGGCGGCAACCGCTGGATCGGTACCGGCGGCACCAGCCCGTTCGGTTCGGGCGGCTATCACCCGGAAGGTATCCGCGTTGGCCAGGGCGGCAATCGCAGCGCGGTCAAGGTATGGGACAAGCGCCAATTCCGCGGGCTCGCCGACGATGCCGAGCTGGGCGTGCGCAACCTGCAGATGGCCTTGCGCCGATTGCGCCGCTTCGCGCGGCAGGGTGCGCAGGAAGAGTTCGATCTTGGTGGCACCATCAACGCCACCGCGCGCGACGCCGGCCTGCTTAACGTCAAGATGCGGCCAGAGCGCCGTAACGCGATCAAGGTGCTGCTGTTGCTCGATATCGGCGGTTCGATGGATGACCACGTGCACACCTGCGAACAGCTGTTCACCGCCGCGCGCGGCGAGTTCAAGCGGCTGACGCATTACTACTTCCATAACTGCGTGTACGAGCGCTTGTGGCAAGGCGATGGCGGAACGTACAGCAACAGCATCGACACGCTGGAAGTGCTGCGCACTCATCCACCCGACACGCGGCTGATCTTCGTTGGCGATGCCGCCATGGCGCCCTACGAAATCACCCACTCCGGCGGCAGCGTCGAGCACAATAACGCCGAATCTGGTGCCGTGTGGTTACAGCGGATGGCCACCAAATTCCCACGCCTTGCGTGGCTCAACCCGATGCCGATGAACAGCTGGGATTACACCGTTTCCAACCGTCTGATCACCGAACTGCTCGGCCCGCGCATGTTCGAGTTGACGCCCAAAGGGATTGAGCTGGCGATGCGGGAACTGGTGCGCTGAGCTGATGGCCGGCTGGACGTTTCTGAAGAACGACTCAAAGTATTTTCGTAATCCGTATCGGGAGCTATTTGTGCGTGGCAATAATCCACGGGCATCGTCCATGTCTTTACTACCTGCATCCCCGGAGACTCTATGCCGAAGTTCTGCTCCATCGTCTGGTTGGCTTTGCCATTGAGTCTGCTGTCATTGCAGGCCATGGCCGCCTGTGGCACATCCACCGATCCCGAACACGTCGTGCAGGCCGAGGTCGATGCGTTCAATGCGCACGATATCGAGGCCTTCGCCGCGTGCTTTGCCGACAATGTCGCCATCGTGGACCTCGCTGGCAAACGGCCAGTGCGCAACGGTCTTCCCGCGCTCAGGGACGCTTATGCCTTCCTGCGCACATCGCCGAAGGATTTCCATGTGGAGATCGTCAAGCGCATCGTCAGCGGGCCAATCGTGGTCGATCACGAGCGCGCGCTTGGTCTGCCTGCGGAGAAGGGCAAGCCTGAGGCGGTGGCGGTCTATGAGGTGCGCAACGGCAAGATTTTGAATATGTGGTTTCCGCCGCCGAAATGAGGCCGAAGGAATGAGGCGACGAGAAGTAGCAGCCGCGTACAGTTAGCTCGGTTCGGCCGTTACATTGAGGACGCGTCGCAGGAAATCCAGACTGTCCTGGTATACCCGTTCCGCCTCAGCCGAGCGCCAGGGCGAGGCGATGACATGCGAGGCATTGGCGTAGGCTTGTCGAAGCTTGCATTCTGACGGTGTGCCCAGAGCGTCGAACATCTCGTCCATCGCCGCTACCGATGAGGTCGGATCCTGCTCTTGTTCGTCTTTGTAATAGCAGGCAAGAAACAAAGGTGCGTGCACCTGGCGGAACAGCGCCGGCTGCATGCGCTGGAACAGGGCGTAAAGACTCCGGTAGCCGTCCACATGCGCCGCCGCGCTGCTGTAGCGGCGACGCTCCGGTGGATACGCATCCAGCGAGCGCGTTAGGATTTCGTCGCCGCGTTCGCATAGCGCCTGCAACGCCGAATGGTCGCGTACGCGGACACCCGGCGACCATGCCAACACGGCCGCCACTGATGACGGATGTGCTGCTGCCAATTGGATGGCCAGGGTGGCCCCCATGGAGGTACCGACCAGGATGACCTGCTCGCCCAGCGTATGGCCGATCGCGAGCGCCTCGGTGGCTGCTTCGATCCAGTATTCGGCACGGATGCCGCGCATCGCACCGTCCTCGCTCAGGCCATGTCCTGGTAGTCGTGGCAAGTAGAGATTGCCCTGCAGCGCCTCGGCCAAGCGCCGATGCTGCGGATCGCCTTCGCCCTGGCTTGCGGTGAAGCCGTGCAGATAGACGATGCTATACCGCGTCCGCTCGAGCCGCGACGGATCGTGCCATACGATGCGTGCCTGGTTGTCAGGACGGATGCCCGGTTGCGCCGCTTCACGCGAGGACAGCCACTGTTCGAGCCGTTGCAGATCCTGCGGCAGCTCAGGCAGCGGGAAAAAGTCGGAGGGCGCCATCGAATCCATCAATCCAATTCGCCCGATCAGCAGCAGCGTCCGCCAGTACCGCGATAGCGCGCCACTTGTCGCTCGCGGAAAAATTCTTTGTAGCTCGGCACGGCGCGCTCTGGATGCTGTTCGCGCAGGTGCTGCACATACGCGTCGTAATCGGGCACGCCACAGCACAGGCGGGCAGTTTGCACGGCGCGTTTCCAGCCGTGATGCAGGGCAGTGGTGATTGCTGATCGGGTCATCGTTGCATCCTTTCAGTGCGTCACGCTGTTGAGTGCCACGTAGGGTTCTTCGTTCGCCGTTGGCTTCTCGGTTTGCCACGCCTTGACTAGCGCGCGTAGCGAGAAGGCGAGCATGGTCACGATCAGCAGCATGAACAGGCCGGTGAGGGCGGCGTCGACCTGGTTGTTGGTGACGATGCGCTGCATCTCGGCGGCGGTCTTCGCCGGTGCCAGCAGATGACTCTGTTGCGCGGCCTGCGTGTATTTGGTGGCGGCAGCCGTGAAGCTGATCGGGCCGACCAGCTTCTGCCAGCCAGCGGTGAGCGTGCAGGTAATCAGCCACACAGCGGGGATGCCAGGCACCCACACGTAACGCTGGCGCTTGAGCTTTACCACGACCACGGTCGCCAGCATCAGTGCGATGGCCGCCAGCATCTGGTTGGCGATGCCGAACAACGGCCACAACGTATTGATGCCGCCAAGCGGATCGACCGCGCCCTGATACAAAAAGTAACCCCAGAGCGATACGCAGATCACGGTGGCCAACAGGTTGCCAGTCCACGATTCGGTGGCCTGCAGCGGCTTGTGAATCAGACCGGCGATCTCCTGGATCATGAAGCGGCCCACACGCGTGCCGGCGTCGACGGTGGTGAGGATGAACAGTGCCTCGAACAGGATCGCGTAGTGGTACCAAAACGCCATCATGCCGCCGCCGGGCAGGATATTGTGCAGCAGCTGCGCCATACCGACAGCCAGCGTCGGCGCACCGCCGGCGCGGCTGAGAATGCTGGTTTCACCGATGTTTTTCGCGGTCTGTAACAGCTCGTCAGGTGTAACCACGAAACCCATCTGGCTGATTGCAGTGGCGGCACTCTGCACGGTGCTGCCGATCAGTGCACCGGGCGCATTCATTGCGAAATAGACGCCCGGATGCAGCGATGCGGCAGCGATCAGCGCCATGATCGCCACGAAGGCTTCCATCAGCATGCCACCGTATCCGATCAGTCGCGCTTCGCCCTCGTTGCCGATCAGCTTGGGCGTGGTGCCCGAGGCGATGATCGCGTGCCAGCCGGATACGGCGCCGCAGGCGATGGTGATAAACAGGAATGGGAACAGGCCGCCCTGAAACACCGGCCCTGTGCCGTCGATGAATTTCGTCACCGCCGGCATCTGCAGCGTTGGCGCGGCGATGAAGATCGCCAGCGCCAGCAGCGCGATGGTACCGATCTTCAGGAACGTGCTGAGGTAATCACGCGGCGCCAGCAGCAGCCACACCGGCAGCACCGAGGCACAGAAGCCGTAGGCGATCAGCAGCCATGCCAGCGCCTTGGCGTCGAAGTCGAACAGTGGCGCCAGCGTCGGTGATGCAGCGACGTGTGCGCCGTAGCCGATCGAGGTCAGCAGCAGCGCCAGCCCGATCAACGACACCTCCAGAATGCGTCCCGGTCGGAACCAGCGCAGATAGATGCCCATCAGTAGCGCGATGGGAATTGTGGCAGCCACGGTAAACGTGCCCCATGGGCTGTGCGTGAGCGCTTTCACCACCACCAGCGCCAGCACCGCCAGCACAATCATCATCAACACCAGTACGCCGAACATAGCCACCACACCGGGCGCCGGGCCAAGCTCCTCGCGCAACATATGGCCGAGCGAGCGGCCGTCGCGGCGTAGCGATAGCGCGAGAATCATGAAATCCTGCACTGCGCCAGCGAACACCACGCCGAACAGGATCCATAGGGTGCCGGGCAGGTAACCCATCTGTGCCGCCAGCACCGGACCGACCAGAGGGCCGGCACCCGCAATGGCGGCGAAGTGGTGGCCGAACACTACCCATTTGTTCGTCGGGACATAGTCCAGCCCGTCGTTGCGCAGCACCGCCGGCGTGGCGCGGGTTGCATCCATGCGCAACACAAATCTGGCGATGAAGCGGCTGTAAAAGCGGTAGGCGATGGCGAACACCGCCAGTGACGCCGCTACCAGCCAGATCGCGTTCACCGGTTCGCCGCGACGCAGGGCCACCACACCGAGGCATACCGCACCGATCACGGCGATGATCGCCCACAGCAGGCGGCTGGCGATGGTGACTGGGGCATCGGGAGTGTTGAGAGAATCGGGCATGGAGGCTATCTCGTGCGACTGAGAATGCAAGAGTCGCGGGGCTGGAGGCGGCGGTCAATGCTGCAATGCTCTCTACGGGTTCCAGCCAATCGATATGGCCTCGCGGGAAGCGTGCTGTCATCCCGTTTGATGCGTAAACTCGGCGCTACCGTCACTTTGCAGGAGTCCGTCATGCGCACTTTCGCCCGTTGTGTGTTCGGCGTTGTACTTGGTAGCGCTGCGCTGTCGCTGAGCGCGGCCGGCGCTGGCCAGTTGGATAATTTGCTCAACAAGGCAAAGCAGGCCGCGCACGGTTCGTCATCATCGAACCTGGGCAGCAACCTGCCGACCAGCGATATCGCCTCGGGCATCAAGGAGGCGCTGGCCAAGGGAACCACCAATGCGATCAACAACCTCGGCCACGAAGGCGGATTCTCGAATAACCCGAGCGTGCGGATTCCGCTGCCGGGCAAGCTCGAGCAGGCCGGCAATCTGGCGCGCAAGCTGGGGCAGGGTGCCAAGGTTGATGCGTTCCAGCTGAGTCTCAATCGCGCAGCGGAAAAAGCCGTGCCGCAGGTTGCCGACATCTTCGGTGACGCGATACGCAAGATGACGCTGGACGATGCGCGCGGCATCCTCACCGGCGGTGATCATGCCGCCACCGATTTCTTTCGTCGCGTGGCGGGTGATGCGCTGACCGCACGGATCCACCCGATCGTGGCGCAAGCCACCGACAGCGTCGGCGTCACGCAGAAGTACAAGGCATTCACAGCAAGCAGTGGCGGTGGCGGCGGTGCGCTCGGTGGCTTGGGCGGTGCATTGGGCAAGTTCGGCGGTGGCAAATCGAACACGGACGGCAGCCCGCTCGATCTGGACAACTATGTCACCGCAAAAACGCTGGATGGCCTGTTTGCCATGATCGGCCAGGAGGAGCAGTCGATTCGGCAGAACCCCGCGGCGCGCAGCACCGACCTGCTGAAGAAGGTGTTTGGCGGCAATTAGCTCCACAACGTTTTTTGAACGTCGATGCTGCTTGAGTAGAGGCTGAACCCGGCGCATTGACTTGCATTCGCGTGATGCGACCACATCAAGTCAAGAGGGCGTTTTAGACGATGAGGCTTGCATGATTCACGAGATTTTGAGGATGGGCGACGAGCGCCTGCTACGCATTGCGCCGCTGGTGCCCGAAGCACTGATCGGCAGCGCCGAGCTGGATACGCTGATCGCCGACATGTTCGAGACCATGCATTCGGTCGGCGGCGTGGGGCTGGCTGCGCCACAGATCGGCGTCGACATGCAGTTGGTGATTTTCGGTTTCGAGAGCAGCGAGCGTTATCCTGATGCGCCGGCGGTGCCGCAGACGATCCTGCTCAATCCGGTGATCACTCCGCTGTCGCAGGATATGGAAGAAGGCTGGGAAGGCTGTCTCTCCGTTCCTGGCCTGCGCGGTGCGGTGAGCCGCTTCAGCCTGATCCGCTATGAGGGCATCGATCCCAAAGGCGAGCGCATCGAGCGCACTGCCGAAGGCTTTCATGCGCGCGTGGTGCAGCACGAATGCGACCATCTGATTGGCCGTCTATATCCCACCCGCATTACCGATTTCAGCAAGTTCGGCTACACCGACGTGCTGTTCCCCGGACAGGAGTTGACCGATGACTAAGCGTGCATTGTGGAAAGGCGTGGTGCTGGCCGAGAGCGACAATACGGTGGTGGTCGAGAACAACCACTATTTTCCGGCCGAGTCACTGCACAAGGAAAACTTTCGCAGCAGCGATCACCATACGGTCTGCGGCTGGAAAGGCACGGCCAGCTATTACGACGTGCTGGTCGGTGACGAGGTGAACGCCAACGCGGCCTGGTATTACCCTGAACCGAAGGAGGCCGCGAAAGAGATCAAGGATCACGTGGCGTTCTGGCACGGGGTCGAGGTGGTCTGATCTCTGGTGCTAGTCGATATGTCGCGGGTCGCTGAAGTCGATCATCAATCGCAGCTTTTGATCAAAGCCAGGTAAACATCGCGTCGCCCCGGGTATGCTTCATCCATCACTCTTTGGGGCGATCTGATGAATGTGTCCGGCGCCGCGCCTGCGCGTGGCTTTCGTTATTACGACATGCTGGTTGCCGGCATGGTCGCGGTCCTGTTGTGTTCCAACCTGATCGGCCCGGCCAAGGTCAGCGTGATCGATCTGCCGTGGATCGGTGCACTGAGTTTCGGCACCGGCAATCTGTTCTTTCCGATCGGCTATATTTTCGGTGACGTGCTGACCGAGGTGTACGGCTATGCACGGGCGCGGCGCGCGATCTGGGCCGGCTTCGGCGCGATGATCTTCGCCACGGTGATGTCGTATGTGGTCATCCACATGCCGCCCAGCGGCGCCGAGCCGTTCAATCAAAAGTTGCAGCCAGCGCTGGAGACCGTCTTCGGCGGTACCGCGCGGATCGCGGCGGCCTCGATGATCGGCTACTGGGTCGGCGACTTCGTCAATGCGTTCGTGATGGCTCGGCTCAAGCTCCTCACCAAGGGCAGGCATCTGTGGACGCGCACGATCGGCTCCACCGTGTTCGGCCAGGCTTTCGACAGCATCACCTTCTACCCGATCGCCTTCTATGGCATCTGGGAAAGCACGACCCTGGTCAAAGTGATTCTGTTCAACTGGACCATGAAGGTACTGGTCGAAGTGGTGCTGACGCCGGTGACCTATGCCGTGGTCGGCTGGCTCAAGCGCACTGAAAACGTGGATACCTTCGATTACGGCACGCGCTTCAATCCCTTCAGCCTGCGCGATGAAGGTGGGCAGGCGCCGCATGCGTGAGGTCGTCAGAGTGAGCCGCTTTGCGACAGAGCATGCGGGTGTGCCGGCCAGCGCACCGCGCAATGTCGGCATCGATTTGCTGCGCGGTCTGGCCATCGTGTTGGTGATTTTCAACCATATTGGCATTCGCATTCCGCTGAAGAAGACCGCGCTGGCTGATTTGCTGCCGGCGCGTTTTCTGTCCGATCTGAACTACAACGGCTACGAAGCGGTGTTCGTGTTCTTCGTGATATCGGGTTTCCTGATTACCGGTAACGCGCTGCGCCGTTGGGGCGATCTGGCGCGAATCGACATGAAGACCTTCTATGCGCTGCGCTTCTCGCGCATCGTGCCATGCCTGCTGTTGCTGGTGGCCTTGCTAAGCGCACTGCACGGGCTTGGCGTACAGGATTACGTGATTGATCGTCCGGGGCAGTCGCTACCGCGCGCCGTTCTGGCCGCGCTCGGCCTGCATCTGAACTGGTACGAGGGCATGACCGGTTACCTGCCGGGCAACTGGGACGTGCTGTGGTCGCTGTCAATCGAAGAGGTGTTCTATATCGGCTTTCCGATCGTCGGCCTGCTCACACGCCGCGTCTGGATACTCGCACCATTGCTGGTGCTGCTGGCCGTGTCGATGCCGTGGACGCACGCGGCGCTGACGGACAATGAGATCTGGCAGGAGAAGGCATATCTGCCGGGCATGTCAGCCATCGCGATCGGCGTAATAGGTGCACTGCTGGCGCGGCGCTGGCCGGTGCTTTCGAAGATGCAGGCACGCGGCCTGATTATCGTTGGCGCGTTCGGCATGATCGCGGAAATGTTTGCTGGCCGCTTTCTCTGGCCGCTGATCGGCGACTGCATCCTGCTGCTGCTCACGGTATCGGCCATGCTGATACTGATTGCCCTGCAGGCGCGCCCCGTATCCAGGGTTCGCGGCTTCGGCTGGCTGGCTTCGTGGGGCAGGCTCAGCTACGAGATCTATCTCAGTCACATGTTTGTGGTGTACGGCGTGGTACATGTTTACAAGGCCATGGGCGGCGATGTCACGCTCGGCTTTCTGTGGTATCTGCTGGCCTTGCTGCTGTGCTGGGTACTTGGACGTGCGGTGCAACGCTATGTGTCCCTGCCGTCCGAGCGGTGGCTGCGCGCACAGCTGATCACGGCGAAGTCATCGATCCGCTTGGCGCAGGCGAACGAAAGCGCCTGAGCTCCCGCTCAGATTTCCAGCAGGTCGTGTCCCACGATCAGACGCCCCTTGAAGTTCGGTGTCACGGCATCGCGCCATACCTCATCGGCGACGGGCGGATAGCCGCCCGGTACAAAATGGTTAAGTACGAGCGTCTTCACGCCGGCTTCGGTGGCGATGCGCCCGACCTGTTCGGTGGTGGTGTGGCTGGCGAGCAGGTGTTCGCGCAGCCGCGCGGCGTTTGGCTCAGTGGCGATCAGCTCTTCCAGTGCAGGCAGGTACATGACCTCATGCACCAGCACGTCGGCACCGCGCGCCAGCGCTATCAGATTGTCGGAGGGACGCGTGTCGCCGGAGAACACGATGGAACGATCCGGGCAGTCGAAGCGATAGGCGAATGCGGGCGTGACGGGTGGATGCTGCACCAGGGCGGCGGTAACTTTTACGCGTGCGTCCTGCATCACTACGCCGGCTCCGCTGAGTTCGTGCGGCACGATGAGCGGCGCCAGGGGCTGTCGTCCCTCGTCGGCGATGCGCGTGCGGATGTCGTAGTCGTTCATTTGCAGGAACAACCGCGTCATCTCGGCGAGCGGCGGTGGTCCCCACGTATCCACACGTGTATGCAGCGGACCGGCCCAGGAGAGCCACAACAAGTTGCCGTAGTCGGCGTTGTGGTCGGAGTGCTGATGGGTGATGAAGACGTTGCGGATCGCGCCAAGATTGAGCCCGGCCTTTACCATCTGGCGCGCTACGCCGTTGCCGCAATCGATCACGTAGACCACGCCGTCGACAACGATGGCGTTGGCTGGCGCGGATCGATTTGCCTTCGGCGTGGGGCCGCCGGCGGTGCCGAGCAGGATCAGACGCGAGCGAGGCTTGGCGTTGGCCATCAGGTGCAGCGGCAGCGTGCTGGCGGCCAGGGCCAGGCCGCTCGCCAGCAGCAGGCGTCGACGGGAGGGATCGAAGCTATCGGTGTGATCGGAAGGTTGGCGCATGGGACTTGTCATCCGGGAGATCGGATGACAGTAGCGCAATGATGTGGGGATCGCTTAGCGATAGCGATTGATGCTGTCGCGCAATTCCTGCGTGGCAGTGCGTACGGCCTCAGAGAAATCCTCGCCGCTGCCGGCATAGAGAATCGCACGGGACGAGTTAATCATCAGGCCGGAGTGGTCGGCGGTCTGGCCGTAGCGCACCACGGCTTCCACGTCGCCGCCCTGGGCCCCGATGCCGAGAACCAGCAGAGGCATGTCACCAATCCGGGCGCGCACTTCGGTCAGTGGGCGCCAGTGACCAGGGCGCAGTTGCCCTCAGCATTCGATGCGATAGCAGGAAAGCGCCTCTCATATGTCCCTGAAATCGCTGCTACTGCCGTGATCGATCGCAGGCCGTTCAAAGCATTGCTTGGTCATGTCGATAAGCCGTGCGGGATAGGGTGGGGTGGCGGGCTCCCGTAACACTCGTCCCCAGCGTCATTGTGAAGGTCTTGGCTTGGCCTGATGGTATTGGTGCTTATCACCGAATCGCTGGCTGTTTGGATCCGCATTCACACATACGCGACCGTCGCAGACGGTTGCGTCGGAAGCATAGAACGCCTGCAATACAGGCACGGCGTTCTCATAGCGCTGGAGTTCTTCTTTGGTCTTGGCCAGTTCGTAGCGGTAGTAGCCCAGCACCATCCATCCCACGGCGAGCGTCAGCAGCAGTATGAGTGCGCCGGAGGCGAACCAGAGCCAGACGCTTTTGCTCGCACTACGCAGTTGGGTCGAAGTGGCGTTTACCGCGCGGTCGTATTCAGCGGCGACCGGGGCGACGGCACGCTTTGCTTCGTCGGCGATCTGTGCGCTGGCGCCGCGGACGATGACCGCGATTTCCCCGCGCACCTGGGTGACTTCGTTGCGCAGCGCCAGCAGCTCTTTGCCGATGGTTTCGTGCATGCGCGTTTCGCGCTGGTCCATCTTGGCGATCATCATCAGGACGGCCTTGGCGGCTTCTGTCAAGGTCGTCTGTGCCGATGCCAGTTCGTCATCATCGCCGTGCATGCGCTTCTCCACCCATGTGCCGATGACCGCCGGGTCAGCGGGTTGGTGCGGGGGCCTGCGGCGCCTGTGTCAGCTGGTTCTGCTGCTGTTCGTGCAGTAATTGGTTGCCCGTTTGCATGAGCCGTTGGCCATCGGGTGAGTTGTGAGCTGCCTGCGCGGCTTTATCGAGCTGGGCGTCATTGCCTTTCTGCAAGGCATGGTAGGCCTGGTCCAGTGCCGGATCGCTGAACGGCCCCTTGATGGGTTGCGTGGTGGGGCTACCGTTGCGCTCCGGGCCATTGGCGCTTTCGACGATCGGATGGGTCTTGCCCGGGCTCGTGTCGGTGTAGTTCAAATGGGTGTTGAGCTGGGCTTTGTCGAGGCCGATTTTCTGCAGATCGACTTCCACCTTAGGTGGTACGTATTTCGGATCGGACTGGTGTGTCGCCTGTACGGATTTCTCTGCAGCGTCGACGTAGTTGAGTGCCCAGTTACCATAGTAGTTATGGTAATTCTGGTTACCGTTCGGCCCCAGCCCATTGGGGGCGGCTAGCGGCTTGTCGAAATAATATTTACCCATGGCCTCCACGTTGTCTTTGGTTGCAGCCATGTGCATGTTTTTATCGACGGTCAGCCCGGGCTTGAGCGCATAGCTATAATTGGGTGCTGTACCCGCGCGGTCGATGAAATCGCCCATGCGGGATGGGTGGGCATTGTAGAAATCTTTCAGGGTTGCCTTCGGATTGTCTTTCAGGGCCTGCGAGGCCAGCGCGTTGAAGCCGCCGATGTTTGCGGAAGCCTCGTCGCGACGGTTGGTCTGGATAAGGGTGTCGATCGCCGCGGTGTAGTCGTGCGGACCGGGCCCGTTGGCGTTTTTGTTGACGTCGTCGATGAATTTTTTTGTTGCATCGACGGTGACGGTGCTGTTGAACGAATGCTGGATTTCGTGTCCCATCACGAAAACCATTTCTGCCCCGGCCGATTTGCTCGTGGCGGCGGAATCCAGCGTGTCTTGCGGCAGCTGCATGCTTTTTGTGCCGGAGTTGTAGGTGCCTCCGGCGTGCGCATTAGCGGGCAGCACGTCGAAACGTTTGAGATGGTCATGCTCGACCGAATCGAGGAAACGCGCTTTCAGGTCTGGCGAATGATCGAGCAGATTGCGCAGATTCTGGCCCGGGTGATGCGGATCGGTCGCGGTACGCTTTTCGAAGTCAGTGAGCATCGCATCGAGTTTGTCATTGGGCGTGCTCATGGGTGGACTCCCGCAGCTCCCAGTACTTCGATAGTCAGCTTGGAAACGCAGGAGCGGCCATCATCGCCGCGCGGATCGATGTCGACTGACACCGAGCCACGAAGAAAGTTGAAAAATGAGACACGACCGTGTTCTGCGTAATTGGGCGATTTCTTGAACCCGGCGTCAGTGAGAAACTTGCTGTAACCGTCGTAGTCGAGTTTGCAAATGGGCGTTATGTCGGCATTGTTATGGGTCTGGTCGTCGAAGGAGAGCATCAGGCGCGTAGGCTTTGCGCCGGTGGCATCCGTCAGCGAACCGAAGCCGTAGGACCATTCGTCAGTAAGCTTCCCTCCGAAGCCATACTCGTTGGGGTCTTCCGCATTGAACTGCACCTTGACGCCTATCACCTTTTCAATATGCGCCGGTGAGATGTCATCGATGGTGTGAATTGTATCGATCAGTTTCAGCACGCGGTGGCCGATCTCTTCGGCGGTCAGGGATGACGCGGCGGTAGTCATGGCTTGCTCCTGCGATTGATTGATAGATGCGGATGGCGAGGAAACGGCGGGTTGTGCCGCGTGTCCCGAGAGGGCGCAGCCGGCAAGCGCCATCCAGATGATTCCCTTTATGCGATGGTGAGTCGCGCTTGACATGGCCCAGCCCCTTTCCGTTGAGTGGGAAACTCCAGAGTGTGGAGCGCGGAAAATCTCCGTGGCCGGAAATTAGCATACGGAAAAAGGCGATGCGTAAAGATTTCCGGTGGGCCGAAACGTCTTGGGAAAGTCATTTTGGCGGTTCTGTGCCGGACGAAAGCAATGGAAGCGGCGGCCATTACGAGGTCATTTTCGGATGCAGATCGGCCATGGCCTGTTTAGCCAACACCTTGGAATGCTGCATTTTTTCGGGCTGGAAGCATTGCCCGAGGGCAAATACTCAGCGGTAGCGGTTTATCGTTTCGCGAAGTTCCTGGGCGGCATTGAACGCGGCTTCGGCGAAGTCCGATCCACCGCTCGCGTAAAGAATCGCGCGCGAAGAGTTGATCATCAATCCAGTGCCGTTGGCGGTCTGGCCATGACGCAGCACCGCTTCCACGTCGCCGCCCTGCGCGCCGATGCCAGGAACCAGCAGCGGCATGTCGCCGATCAGTGCGCGGACTTCGGCCAGCTGTTTCGGCCAGGTGGCGCCGGTGACCAGGGCGCAGTTGCCGTTTGTATTCCAGTCGCGCGCGATGATCTGTGCCACGTGCTGGTAGAGCGGTTTGGCGACGCCATCGGCGTCATGCACGGTGAGATCCTGTAGATCGGCCGCACCAGGGTTGGAGGTATGGCAGAGCAGGATCACGCCCTTGTCGGCGCGATCGAGAAACGGCTGGGCCGAGTCGCGACCGAGGTAAGGATTGAGCGTCACGGCATCGGCGCCGTAGCGATCGAACGCCTCGGTGGCGTAGTGCTGTGCTGTAGAGCCGATGTCGCCGCGCTTGGCGTCCAGGATTACCGGCACACCGGGGTGCTTGTCATGGATATGTGCGATCAGTCGCTCGAGTGCATCCTCGGCACGCAGCGCGGCGAAGTGTGCGATCTGCGGCTTGAATGCGCAGGCCAGATCGGCGGTGGCATCGACGACGGCGCGGCAGAAATCAAATACCGCATCCGGCTCGCCGTGGAATGTGGCGGGAAATTTCGCGGGCTCCGGATCCAGCCCCACGCAGACGAGCGAGTTGTTGCGTGCCCATGCCTGCTGCAGCGACTGCATGAAACTCATCGTGGTCTCCCGTCTTTGTAAGCATGCCGGCTTTATCAAAAGCCGGCATGAGATTTCAGCGCAAGTGTAACGTCCGTGAATTACGCCAGCTTCTTGTACTTCACCCGGTGTGGCCGCGCGCCTTCTTCGCCGAGGCGACGCTTCTTGTCGGCTTCGTACTCGTTGTAGTTGCCGGGGAAGAATTCGACGTGCGAATCGCCTTCGAACGCGATGATGTGCGTGGCGATGCGGTCGAGGAACCAGCGGTCATGCGAGATCACCATCGCGCAGCCGGGGAACTCGAGCATCGCATCTTCCAGTGCGCGCAGCGTCTCGACGTCCAGATCGTTGGACGGCTCATCGAGCAGCAGTACATTGCCACCTTGCATCAAGGTCTTGGCCAGGTGCAGGCGACCGCGCTCACCACCGGAGAGCGAACCAACGAGTTTTTGTTGGTCGGTACCCTTGAAGTTGAAGCGACCGATATACGCGCGCGACTGCAGTTCGTAGCGGCCGATGGTGATGATGTCGGCACCGCCGGAGACTTCCTGCCACACGTTTTTCTTCGCATCGAGGTTGTCGCGCGACTGGTCGACGTAGGCCAGCTGCACGGTGTGGCCGAGCTTCACCTCACCCTGGTCCGGCGTTTCCTGGCCGATGATCAGCTTGAACAGGGTCGACTTGCCGGCGCCGTTGGGACCGATCACGCCGACGATGGCGCCCGGTGGCACCTTGAACGACACATCGTCGATCAGCAGCTTGTCGCCGAACGACTTGCTGACGTTCTTGAACTCGATCACTTCCTGGCCCAGGCGCTCGCCCGGCGGGATATACAGCTCGTTGGTCTCGTTGCGCTTCTGGTACTCGACCGAGTTCAGCTCTTCGAAGCGATTGATACGCGCCTTGCCCTTGGACTGACGGCCCTTGGCAGCGGAGCGCACCCATTCGAGTTCGCGGGCGAGGGCTTTCTGGCGACCCTTTTCTGAGGCTTCTTCGCGTGCCAGACGCTCGCCCTTCTGCTCCAGCCACTCGGTGTAGTTGCCCTTCCACGGAATGCCGCGGCCGCGATCGAGCTCGAGAATCCACTCGGCGGCGTTGTCGAGGAAGTAGCGGTCATGCGTCACAGCTACCACGGTACCTGCGTAGTCGTGCAGGAACTGCTCCAGCCAGTCGACCGACTCGGCGTCCAGATGGTTGGTCGGCTCATCGAGCAGCAGCATGTCTGGCTTGGACAGCAGCAGACGGCACAGCGCCACGCGGCGCTTTTCACCACCGGACAGCGGCCCGATCTTGGCATCCCACGGCGGCAGGCGCAGCGCGTCGGCGGCCACTTCCAACTGGCGCTCAAGGGCATGCGCGTCGTTGGCGGCCAGCAAGTTCTCGAGCTTCTGCTGCTCGATAGCCAGCTTGTCGAAGTCGGCGCCTTCTTCGGCATAGGCGGCGTAGACCTCTTCCAGCCGCTTCTGCGCATCCAGAATTTCGGATACCCCTTCCTCAACGGCTTCGCGCACGGTCTTTTCTGGATCGAGCTGCGGTTCCTGCGCCAGGTAACCGATCTTGGTGCCGGGGTTGGCGCGTGCCTCGCCCTGGAAGTCGGTATCCACGCCGGCCATGATCTTCAGCACGGTGGACTTGCCGGCGCCGTTGACGCCGAGCAGGCCGATCTTGGCGCCAGGGAAGAAGGACAGCGAGATGTCCTTGATGATCTGGCGTTTCGGGGGAACGATCTTGCTCACCCCGTTCATGGTGTAGATGTACTGCATGCAGCCTCCGTAGGCTTACCGCGCCGTCCACAGAGGGCGACACGAAAAGAAAAATCGTCTAGCCGCCTATTATAGCGGCTTGTGGTGATCGGACGTTGACGGAGGGCGCTTTCGCGAGTGCTCCGGGTCCTGATCGAGTCACACCTCCGAGGCATGTCCATGCAGGTCGGCTGTCATCTGCCCGCGGATTGCCTCCAGCGCGCTGCGGCATGGCCATGACGGTGGCTGATCCTCGGTGAATCCCGATGGTTGGAACGCCTGCCCATGAACTTCAAAGCCATCGCGCTGCCCTGGCGCTATGTGAACGTGCTGGACTGGCAGTTGGCTCGACGCCTGCGCCCGCACGGACGTCTGGCTGTGTTTGCCCATGAGTTCGTGTGCTTCGGCGTCAAGCAGGCGTCCGCCTGCCTGTTCGGCGGGCTGATGGTGGCGCTGCTGCTGGCTACCTGGCGCTGGTATCCGGCCGATGCGCCGTTGGCGCGCTATGACTTCCTCACGCTGGCGGCGCTGGCGATCCAGCTGGTCTTGCTGCTGTCGCGGCTGGAAAGCATCGAGGAGGCGCGGGTGATCCTGCTGTTTCACGTCGTCGGCACGCTGATGGAGCTGTTCAAGACCTCGGTCGGCTCCTGGGAATATCCCGAGCCGTCGCTATTGCGGCTCGGCGACGTACCGCTGTTCAGCGGCTTCATGTATGCGTCGATCGGCAGCTACCTCGCGCGGGCGTGGCGGTTGTTCGATTTCCGCTTCACACGCCATCCGCCGTTCCGTTCCACCGTGGTGCTGGCAATGGCGATCTACATGAACTTTTTCACGCATCACTACCTGCCAGATATCCGTGCGCTGCTGTTCGTTGCGCTGGCGTGGCTGTTCGGACCGTGCTGGGTGCATTTCCGCGTGCGACGCGTGCATCGACGCATGCCATTGCTGTTGGGTTTCGTGCTGGTGGCGTTGTTCATCTGGTTCGCGGAGAACGTCGGCACGCTAAGCAAGGCCTGGCTGTATCCGGCGCAGCGGCATGGCTGGCACATGGTACCGCTGGGCAAGCTCGGCGCGTGGCTGCTGCTGATGGTGATCAGTTATGTGATGGTATCGGCTGTGCACATGTGGCCGATGCGATCAGCGCGTCGTACCAGTTAGGCCTTGTCGGGCTTCGGTCGGGCCGCGTCGAACAGCGTGCCGGCGGTACGCGTATGCAGGGCGGTGGCGTCGAAGCCTTCCGGCAGCAATCCAGCGATTTCCAACATTACCGCGCCATGTAGCGACGCCCAGATCTGGTGGCCCAGGATGGCCGCGTCGGCCTCGACGGCGCCTTCAGCGATCATCACTTCGACATGGGCGGCAATGGTCCTCCACATGCGCGCGTGGGCCGCGCTGTACTCGGGGTCGTCCTTGTTCGGCTCCGGGTATTCGAACATCAGCCGATAGGTTGGCGTGTTGTGGCGGGCGAAGGCGATGTAGGCATCGCGCACGGCACGGCTGCGGCTGCGGCCATCGCCGGGCGAGGCCAGAGCCTGTTCCAGCGCTTCGGAAAACTGGTGCATGCCGCGTGTACGCACCGCGGTGATGATCGCCTCCTTACCGGAAAAATAGCGATACGGGGTCATGGTGCCGCAGCCGAGTTCGACGGCGATGCGGCGCATGGTGACGGCGGCAGGGCCTTCCTCCACGAACAGCGTCGCCGCCGCCTGGCAGAGGCGCGCGCGAAAGGTTTCGGTTTCGTTCTCGCTGAGTGCCTTGGGCAAGATGACTCCGGATTAGTGGGCGGGCGCGGCCAGTCTCTTGCGGAAGAAGGTCAGCGCGTCGGCATTGATCTGCGCGTGGACTTTGACACGGTCCACTCCTGCCGGGTCGGTGCAGATATCGGGCGCTTCCTTGGTCAAGGCAGCGGAACACGGTGCGAGGAACACCCAATGATCCGCCTTCGGCACTGCCTTGACGCCGGCCAAGGTCTTGATCAGTGGCTGGATATGCTCGGCGTTTTCCGCGGGCAGCAGCACGTGGTCGTCTGTGCTGTAGTAGAGAAAGACCGGCCGGTCGATGGCCGCGGCGCCAGCTTTATCGAAGACCAGGCTCATCGGTGCCATGGAGAAGGCGGCCTTGACCCGCGGATCGGCGGTAGGGCCCCAGCGGGTGAGATCCTTTTGGACGCCTGCCATCATTTGCTGGAGCGTCTGGCCGTTCCTGGCGGCCTCCGCCTTGAACTGTTCGAGGGTGCCGCAGATCGACCGGTCGTCGGGTCGGCGCGTGCAGTAGTCGACAAAACGCTGGAACTGCGGCACGGCACCCACCACCAGCAGACTGGTGTAGCCGCCGTTGGAGAAGCCTGCGACACCGATGCGGTTCGCATCGATCAGGTCTTTCCAGCGGGGATCGTCGAGCAGGGCGCTGATCGTGGCCGACACCTGGACCGGCCGGCCGGCCATCACCACAGCGTGGCCATCACCACTCTGGTCGTGGACATTGTCCCTGGGGTGTTCAAGCGTCGCGACGACAAATCCGTGGCTGGCCAGGTAGGTCGCCAGATCATGGTGGCCTAGGTCGGAGCCGCCGTGGCCATGCGAGATCACCACCAGCGGCTTGGCGCCAGGGATGGCCGGAGCGTCGGTGGTGGCGGCAATGTCATACGGGCCTACGCGGGTGATGCCTTTGGCCTGCGCGGAGGGGTAGAACACATAACCGGGCATGGTGCCGCCGCTGACCGGATCGTGGATGCGGATGGCGTGGAATCCCACGCCGGAAGTGCTCTGAGCGAAGACGCTGGAAGGCGCAGAAACGAGCAGCAGGATCGCGAGACACCACGCGCGCGTGGCAAGGCTGCGGATGGAGATCGACATGGAGGTCCTCGTCAATGTTGATTGCGTACAACGTACAGTACATCGTACGGAAATGTCTGCGCAAGGCCCGGCGATGGCCCCCATCGCCTATGGCCGCTACACTTCGGAGTTAATCCCCGCCTATTACCCATGAGGTTCGAATGTTCCCCAAGGACTGCACAATCGCCGGTTACGACGA
>Ga0302227_10000742_pt1 | contig 26160 bp, 38 predicted proteins | sample II_Palsa_N1_1_FD_193525 | JGI IMG/M metagenome (GOLD analysis project Ga0302227, IMG submission 193525) | Peat permafrost microbial communities from Stordalen Mire near Abisko, Sweden - II_Palsa_N1_1 | ecosystem: Environmental > Terrestrial > Soil > Palsa > Peat permafrost | place: Sweden... | reverse complement strand
GATCATCTCGTGTGGTCTGGATTGGAGCAGGACGACATCCGTGTCCTCTACCGGTGTCTCAAGAGCGGACTCTTGTTGAATCTACCCTCCAACGGCGCGCGCCCGGTGGATGAGGTATTCTCGTGGCCCCCCCCCCCCAAAAAAAAAAATTCTTGATTTTTATTGTGCAAATGCAGAGCCCACCCAAACCAAGGAAAATGCAAGAATCGGTGGACAATAACAAGCCCGGCTTCCTCACTGGGCCAGCCGACTTGTCCGATCCCCAGACACCGATCAATTCGATGCGAATTTACGTTGGGCCTGAGAACACAGAACACTTTGTTCTCATTTATCAGGCAAGTGCCAAAAGTGAAGGAGGGGGGGAAGTTATACAGCTCAACGCGTTGCAATAGATCCTCGATGTCACGGTCGTCTTCCTTCTCGCATGCACAAATACGGCCATGGAACGAGTGATGGACCTCCGGTTTTACGAGGGCCTGCACAAGTTTCTGCTCGGTCAACTTGAGGACTTGAATGCGCAAATCGCGAAGCAACAACTCCGCAAGCCACCGTAACGTGCACTTGTTTGTCCCTGTCGCCTTGCTGAAAACCAAAGAAAAACCGTAAACAGAACGGACTCTACCTATCGCTATATCTACTTTAATCACATGAACCTTGCGCTCAAGTCAACCTTTCATGACGCTCGGCCGACCCCTCTGTCGCGCGAGGCCATGCATCTCCTGTCCGACATTCACGAAGAGTTTGAGAGGTCTGTGTTTTCTTTTCTTTTTCTTTTTGAAAATTAGTGACACGAGGTGCAGTTCGCCAGAGTTGCTCAACGAAATCTGCATCAAGACTGCCACTGACTATTGGATTGTCGGTCGGCGATCGGAGCAGCGCGAGTTTTACGTCATCATCTCCAAGAAGGACGCCACGCTCATCGATATCCACGAGGAGGTCAAGAAGCTCAGCTCGACCCACTTTGCAAACATTTTTATAGACTGATCAAGGCTTGTGCACCGGGAAACTCCCTCCTTTTTTCTTTCTTGCTTTCTTGCTTGCGTGTGTGCGTGCTTCTACTATCTCCCGGTGGTGGGAGAAGTCTGTAGCTGCACGTTTGTGTAGTTTCCACTGACTCGCTGCTGCACAGACTCGCCGAAACCAAAGGAGAATGTCGTCGTCACCAAACCTGGGAGTTGTCGGTGTCAAGGTTGTTTTGGGCACAGAAATGCGCCGTCTCAACCTGCCGTCCGGCGGCGATAAACTGGCGCACGTCGCCTCAAACATCAGCCGCATGTTCCCGCAAGTGCAGGTAAACGTTTCCAGTGAGTGGCAAACGAGTTTGGTAGGCTCACCGACAAATCAGGACTTCAAGCTCTTTTACACGGACGACGAGCAAGACCAAATCCGTGTTGCCAATGACGACGACTTGCACGAGGCTCTTCAGTGTCAGCAGGGTGGTCGTGTGCTAAAGCTCACTGTCGTGCCAAGCAACGAAGTCGTCCAACTGCTAGCAAGTGACGAGGCCATTGCAAACGTCAACACAAGTGCTTCGTCATCGCCGCATCACCACCAAGCCGACACGTTTACCTACAACCAGCAAGGTCAAGTCCTGCACGTGCAAGTCATGTGCGATGGGTGTGGTCTGAAGCCCATCGCGGGCAGTCGATTCAAGGTTTGTGCTTTTTTTTTTTTGTTTTGGGCGCGTATGATTTGGCTAAAGCGTCGCTCGCAAGTAGTGCGTTGTCTGCCCAGATTTTGACCTGTGCGAGGCGTGCGAGGCCAAGAATATACATCCGCCAAGCCATATCATGCTCAAGATGCGACTTCCCGCACCAAATGTCAAAATAGTCTCTCCGTCGACCTCACGCCGCCAGCCGCGACAGCAAACCTCGACGGAGCCCTCGATCCCTCAACCATCGGAGACGCAAGCTGTGCACTCGCCTCTTCAGCCAGTCTACCCGATCTTGTAAATTTATCCAATGCGCTATTTTGATTTTCCGTTTGCCAAATGAACCATCAGCCTGAGGGCTTCACTTTTTCTAATCCACCGAGAGAAGCTTGATATCAAAGGTCAAGCGCGCGTTCTTGGGGATGTCCGGAGGAGCACCGCTGGCTCCATAGCCCAGGGCAGCCGGAATGATGAGGGTGCGCTCGCCACCAACCTTCATGCCTAACAAGCAACAAGAAGTTTTTTTTTTTTTCAGTTGGTCGACACAAAAAACAGACAATAGTAGAAATCGGCTGATACCCTCAATGCCAGAGTCCATGCCCTTGATGACCTGACCTCCGCCAACCTTGAACGAGAAAGGCTTGCCAGACGTGTTCGAGTCAAAGACCTTGCCGTTGTCGAGCTTGCCGACGTAGCGCAGGGACACCTTCTTGCCCTTGGATGCAGGCTTGCCCTCACCCGACTTACTCTCCTTGACGATGAGGCCGCCGGGAAGCGTCTGGAATTGCGACACTGATTTAGATATCATTCCCCCCCCAACACACAGAAGACCAAAACCTTGGTCGTCGTAGGCGTCGTGGCATTGGGGGTCTTGGCACCCGCGGCAGGGGTGGCAGGCTTGCTCTCCTTGCCAGGCGTAGTCGCGGGTGTGGCGGGCTTGGAATCTTGCTTAGCAGGCTTGGCAGGAGTGTTGGGCTTGCTCTCGGTCTTTTGCTGCTGCTGCTGCTGCTGCTTGACGGGCTTGCCAGTGTTGTCGGGAACAGCCTGCTTCTTGTTGGGCTGCTGCTGCTGCTGCTGTTGAGCCTTCTTGCCAATGTCCTTCTCGGCCAGCTTGCGCTTGAGGGCGTTGAGACCCTCTATTTTTTTTTTTTTTATAAAAGTTAGACAACCTTTCCACTGGACAATGGACTCACCATTGACGATCTCGTCCTGTTCGTCCTCGTCCTCGTCCTCCTCCTCCTCATCGTCAATGTCTTCAAACTCATCGTCGTCCTCGTCGTCTTCGTCCTCCTCGATGGGAGTGAGCTTGCCAACAGACTTGCTGCCCTTGGCGATCTGGGCGAGCTTAAGAGCGACGGCTATTTTTTTTTTTAAAAAGAAGAACGAAAAAAAATTTTTTTTCTTCTTCTCTCGTACCATCTTCGTCCTCGTCGTCTTCATCGTCGTCCTCGTCCTCATCATCCTCGTCGTCGTAGTAGCCCTCCATGTCGTCGTCGTCCTCCTCGTCGTAATAAGGAAGGCCATGTGGCGGGGGGAGGTAGTAGCCAGTGAGGTGGACAGCGTTGTTGCCAGTGACGCTGAACACAACCGACTGACCCTCGGTGAAGTGAACCTTGACCGGCACGTTCTCGATCTTGTTTGTGATCAGACTGCATTGTAAACGGAGGGCTTAAAAAACTCGGGGGAAGGGATTTTTTTTTTTTTTTTCTTCGTACGTGGCCAGGACAAACTCGGACTTCTCGATCGTGACCACGACAGCCGTACGGTTCTCGCCCTTGAAGTTGCCATTGGGACCAAAGGTCGCCTGTTGAGAGAGTGGAGGAAAAGGTACGGTCAGCCCAAAAAGCGCCATGTGGTCAACGCTATTTTACGTTGGTAATGCAGAACGAGCTCTCGACGGTCTGCTGGAACGACTGGCCCGGCTGGACAACGAGACCTGCACACATACTTGGTTAAGAGAGCCAGCGTGTCCACCCTGCTTACCCCAGAAGCCCTCGAGGTTCTGGTCCTCCACGTCGTCGTCGTCAATAATGTGCGCCATGACCTCCTTTTTTTTTTGAAACTGCGAACAGAGATTTTTTTTTGCCTCCAGCTTTGTTTGATCCAAGGTTGACTGCGGGTAGATTCTTATTCGCAGGAGGGAGGGGATGGCAAAACATGTAACAGTAGAGTAAACTCCATTTAAAAAAGTAGCTGTCTGCCAAAAGAAAGTTTTTTTTTTTTTTTCCTTCATCAGTTATAGTTGCTGCTGCTGCTGCTGTTGCTGTTGCTGGTAGTCCTGGAATAAATTGCCGTTCATTAAAGAGAGAAGATTGATGTTTGCGCCACATACGCGAAAGTAAGGGTGCTGGAGGGCGCGAACAGCAGAGATGCGCCTGGCGGGGTCGTAAGTGAGCATCTGCTGCAGGAGATCGAGGCCGTCAGCATCGAGCTGGGTCACGACATCCGCCAATCGTTGAGCAGTGTAGCGTGGGAACTGTGGGTTGTACGACGGCAGCTGCGTGAAGCCCGGCCAGATCTGCTCATTTGGTGTTCCGAGGACCCGGAAGATGCGATAAATCTGATCAATCTCCGAATCGCCTTTTTTCACACCCTCAAAAAATTAGAACGAACAAAAAAAACAAAAAAAAAAAGGAATGCCCCCCAAGTACCAGTGAACAACGGTCGTCGCGTTGCGAGTTCTGCAAAGATGCAGCCAATCGACCAGATGTCGACGGGCGTCGAGTAGTGTTTGGAGTTGAGCAAGATCTCGGGAGCACGGTACCAGAGAGTAATCACCTAAAATTCACAAAAAGAAAAAAAGGATAACATAAATAAAAGTTAAATTTTTAAAAAAAAAGAAAGAAAGGGGGGTACCTCATGGGTGTACGAACGCACGGGGATACCAAAGGCGCGAGCAAGGCCGAAATCAGCAAGCTTGAGGCGACCTTGGCTGTCGATGAGCAGATTGTGCGGCTTGAGGTCACGGTGGAGGATTCGTCGGCCGTGGCAAAAGTCGATGCCCATGAGCAGCTGGTGGAGGTAGCTCTGATTTTCAAAAAGCATTAAAAAAACCTCTTTTGAAAAAAATATTTAAAACGGGGTGGGGGCACCTTGACAAGGTCAGGAGGGAGAAGATTGGGCTGTGTCATGTCAAGGTACTTTTTGAGGTCGCGGTCTAGAAACTCAAAGACGAGTGACAGTCGGTTCTCGTTGTGCACGACATCGAGCAATCTATGACACCAGGTTTAGTTGTTTTGGAGCAAGAGAAGAAAACATACTCGACAATGTTCTCGTGCTGCAGCTCGTGGAGGACAGAGATCTCACGGATAGCCGTGCTGGGGACACCTTCGTCCTCGTTCTCGAGGCGGATCTGTTATTGCCTATAGAGTCAGCCAAAAAAAAAAAAAAAAATAGAAAAGAAAGACCTGCTTGAGAGCAACCAGACGGTTCGTTCGTTTGTCCTTGGCCTTGAACACAACGCCGTACGTGCCTTCGCCGATCTTGCCAATTCGGTCGTAGGTGTCGAGAGGGTCAACTGCTGCAGCCTGGGCCATCCTTGCTTCGTTTGAAAACTTGACCCACCACCCCCCAAAAAATCAGCGCGCGCAAATTCTTTTTATTTTTTATTTTTTTGAAAACAGGAGCAAGGTAGGCAAGCGTAGGGACAGCCATAGCTAGCGCGCGCCAGCTAACCAAAATGACGAGCATAAGGTTGCAAGGCAGCAACAACACTGGCGACGCCAGTGCGATTTGTTGCAAAAGGGTGGAGGGAGAAAAGCCCTCGAGCCAAAAAAGAAAATGTTTGGAGACAAAAATTTCCCTGTCTTGTCTAGAATATAGAAACACGAAAAGGCGAGAAGGCACGCAGGGATAAGCGAGCTGAAGCCACTGCCGCTGCAACAGACGTTTGCTGTATGCTCGAATTGTTTACTGCACGACGAATTGCGCGCATAGGAATAAAGAAAAACATTCACGAAAGAGACTGCGCGACAGAGAGTGCGACAGAGAGCGGGCGGGCCATGCTCCGGGCAGGTGAAAAGGCAACCCCCGTTGGTTATCGCACGGAACTCTCTCCAAGCGTGCGCCAAATTTTCAAAAATCGGTCTGTAACGGTTTTGGAGGCCATTATTATACAAAGTGCGACTCCCATGGACACACACAGAATACTGTGCGACCTTTTCCAAGACCCAGCCCTGGACATAAACGAGATGGGCCTGTCGATGGTCCCAGCTGGCGATGACGATCCGTACGCCCCGTTTGTGGTGCGCGAAAACAGCAAGCTGGGAATCCCTTTCGGTACAGTGTCTTTTAAATTATTGGAAGACTAGATCAATGGCAAAATAGACATCATTCCTTCCCTGTACTCGTACGTGCTTTCGGAGCTGCTGAGACAGGTGAAGGCCAGACCCATTTTATCGATCGATGATGAGGACGAGGTGATGCGCCTGTCTAAGAGTGCGCTGCTCATCAATGCCGACTTGTTGGTCGCGTGGAACGTGCGAAAGGAGATATTGTTGCGCCACGACCGTGCCCTCGCAGGTTCATCCCCATCGGAGAGGACTTTAGTATGGGTCCGGGAGCGGTCGTTCCTTGATTTACTGTTTACAAAGCACCCCAAGATGCAAGAGGCCTGGTATCATCGGTAACTCTTTATCTTTAATTACTGTTTTTGTAACGGTCTGTTGTCAGAAAATTTGTCGTGCAACAGCTGATGGATAATTCGGGGGAGAGTCCTGAGCACGGTGTGGAAGTAAAGCACTTTGTGATTCCCAATTTGACATTTTGAGCTGCAGCACGAGTTCAGGATATGCAGCCGTGTTTGCGATGTGTATCCCAAGAACTACATGGCATGGACCCATCGCCAAGTCGTCTTGCAGTTTCTCGTCAAATTCAACCTTATAAGGGTATAAAAGAAGGAAAAAAAAAAAATTTAACATTTAGTGTATTTTGTTTTTTAGCACATTGTCAAAGAGCTCGACTTTACGAGAAAGTGGATCCTCGGCCACCTGTCAGACCATGCTGCGGTTCATTATCGTGAAAAGGTACAAGGAGGTCTACTTGGAAAAAGAGGATGATGATTAACAAAACAAGCAGGTTGTGATGGCTCTTCATAACCTGCACCATAACGAAAACCTTTGGGCTGAGGAGTGGGTCTTTTCAACCGAGGTAGAAACAACATTGTTCTTCACGTATTTCTTTTTAAATGCTTCTTTTGTGAATCTCAAGATTATTACCGACTATCCGGGGCATGAAACTCAATGGGCTCATCGCAGGTTTCTCGCGCACTTCTCTAAACAGTTACACGTACCCTTTTGCCTGGGTATTGAAAAAAAAACTAGTTTTGTCGTTTTTTTTCTCGTGCTGATTTGTCCAATAGAGAAAGAGGCTGCTCTCTTGCAACTGCTACTGTCGGATCCTGTTCGCACGGCGTCATTTCAGGCCCAAAGACGATGGGCGCTCGCTTACGCTCTCTATGTCGCGACTATTTTCCAACAAGAGTCGTCTTATCCTCTGTTTAATTTTGTCTGTGCATCCCTTTCTCCTCAGCAAGACCCAACAACTGCTAATCTTGAAAGTATATGTACCCTCCTTGTGAACATTTGATGAGGCCTCGTTTTCAGTTTTTTTCTTTTGCTTGCGAACTCGACTGGAATGGCACGGGCTGGAAAGAAAAAGGGACGGCCCTCGAAGAAGCAACGCCTGAGACTTGCTGCGCGCGCTGCAGGAGCCAGCACCGACGGAGCTGACGTGGATGCAAGCAACGGCGAAACCGATGCGGGGCAACAACGCGGTGGTGGGAACAATCGACGAGAGCCATGCGGCCTTAAATTTTTTTTTTTTTACTTGAAACAAAAGCTGCCTCAAACGACATGCGCAAGGGACCGCACCCGTCGCTTGCGTACCTAACATTGTGGAAGAACAATCGCGATGCGTGGAAGTTCAACAAGAAAGACCAAACGTATCTGCTCAAGCATGCTTTTGACAGCCATGTCGTAAGGATTTCGTTGCAACAATGCACTTTTGTCGCCAACTGGCCGTGGAAACTTACAGGTGACAAAGAATGCGTTTGACGATCTGCTCGAGTACATCGAGGGAATGCAGGGCGCTTCGCGTGAGGTGCCGTTGTCCAACCTTGAAAAATAATAAGTAATAATAATTTTTTTGGCGCAGTTGACAATCAAGCAAGCACAGGATATCATTGAAGGAAAGGAGGCGACGGCGACAAGCCAAGAAACATCCTCTTCCACCTCTGCTGTCGCGGACGATGACGGCGCAAACGCACCGCCCTCTGATGTTCCGGTGGACGAGAAAACAGCAAAAAAGCGCAAGCTACGCGCCAAAAAGATTTTGCAAGTCCTCTCATCGCCTTCCTCCTCTTGAATGTGCTCAGTATTTTGGCAATGAGAATAAGCTCTGCTTAAAAGAAAGAAAAAAATCCAAAGAAAATCTATGGGATTAATCATGGAATTGCTTGTGCCGTTGGTTGGGCGGCAATCTTCTTGATCTGGTCCTGGAAGGCCTTCATCGCCTCTGGCACTAGAGTGCCAGATCATTAGCATAGGTACCGATTGCGCGTTTGGTCCACGTACCAATCGTCTTGAAGACACCCTCGGCCTCGTCCTGAAACGTGGACCTTCGCATGCAAAAGCCCTGGGGGATATCCTGAGTGGCTGAGGTCTGTGTCACGAGAAGCTTGGTCGCAAGTCCTCCGCCCGTTGGCGAGAACTCCAGTGTGAGCGTGGCCTTGCGCTTGCGCTCCTCTGTTTGACCATGCGGTCAGTAAACGACAACCAACCGTATTAATGGAACTGTACCCGACAGCAAACGGATAGTGTACACGAGCTTGCTCTTTTCATGTGCCTGGTCGAGGAACACTTCGTATGTGTGCCGCTTGCCGTCGTGCGTGACCACAACGCCGTAGAGGGCCCCAGACTAGTCGACGATCCCGTTATAGACACCAAATTGCGACCGTACCTCCTTTGGCGCGCCGCTGTTGAGGATAAACGTGGACGAGCCGGGTGCAATAAGCTTGGATACGAGGCACGTCTCTGTCACCTGGTTGAACACGAGTTCCACGGGCTGGAGGACATTAACCTGTTGTGTTTCGGTGAGTTTGACTTCTGCCTGTCAACAACAGTCGACCGCACCTCGTACGTCTGGTCCGGAAGCTTCACCGAATACGACGAGCAGCACAGCAACCGGCAAAGCTATTAGCATTGGTACCTGTCGGTCAGTCTCTTCTCAATCACGGTCCGTACCGGGCAGCAGGTGAACTCAACGTAACACATGTCCAACAGTTCGAAACGATGACGTCACCACCTCTTGCGGACGTCCTGAAGAGAGATCTGTCGTTTGTGGTGGTAAGGAGGAGGAGGCTGGCCCTTGCTTCGCAAGTTGAAACTCAGTCCTCCCCCCCCCGTTCACTAGAAAGAGCGGGATTTACAAGTGCACTACTTGGCCAAGGACTACCGGCGTCGTTTCAGAGTGCACAGCAACATGCTCGTGCAGGAGGCCATCGCGCTCTGTGTCCAGCGCATGAGCTGTCCAGATAGGGACTATGATCTCGCACCAAGCGAGCAGTACGGCCTGTACAACCCTCAAACTGTATGTCTGTCCTCTTCTTCTCAGTCTTCCGTGTCGCTCGGCTATTGACACGTTTTCGCAGAGCCAGTGGGTGGATGCATCACGCGGTAACGACCTGTTCTCTGTGTCAGATGGGGACGAGTTGCAGCTGCTCAATCGTTTGCACGCCGAAGGCAACATCAGACTGCACCAGCAGGCAGTCCAATCGATCAAACGAAAGAACGCTTCGGAAGACCCGAGCGTCGTTGTTTGCTCCAAGAACCACTACGCCGAGGGATGGTTGCTTAAGAAATCGCCACACGCGTCAGCACAGTGGCAGTCGAGGTTCTTCCTCCTGGTCAATCACACGCTGTACTACTACAAAAAACAGCCAGTACGCCTATAAAATCTAATGGAAAAGAAAAAGAAAGAACTAATGCTGCCATTCAGGAAAACCTCTATGAGGAGCCACAGGGTCAGATCGACCTCGGGACTTCCTTTGAGTTTGGCACAACCCCTTCTGTGTCCATGTGCGTCGATTTCTTTCTTTATTTTTTTTCAGTCTTTCAATATTATGTAATAGACCAATTTCTAGCGACGACGTCAAGCGATCGATGGCTCACTACGGTTTTCACTTGACCAAACCCCATCGCACCTATCAGCTATGTGCGTCCAACGCTGCTGTAGGTTTCCTCCTCCTCCTCCTTTTTTATTTTTTTTTGTTTATTTTGTTTATGATTAAACCCCGCTTTGATCAGGATTTGGCACATTGGCTCCGCATCTTGCGCCAATTGCAGGCCGAGCTGCAAGACATGCTGCTATCTGATGGCACCGATGATGAGGAGTTTTCATCCAAGATCTTTGAGCCTGCGGCGGCATCGTTGGCTGGATTGCCTGGCGGTGACAAGGCGGGCTACCTTCTCAAACGGGGTCGCAGTACAAACATCTGGAAAGGCCGCTGGTTTGTCTTAAAGGACAAAGTGTTGCAATACTACAAGGTGCGTTTCAGGATGGGCTGTTTTTTTGAACGGTGTGATATTGCAGGGGAAGAAGGCAAAAGGATATATCAACCTCGAAGGCACGCAAATCTTCTCGTATGGAAGCGGCTCGGGATCAAGGCGAATGCACACATTCAAGATTGTGGCAACTCACAGGTCGTTCTTCTTGAAGGCCTCGGATCAGCACCAGTTTGATGATTGGTACGAAGGAAAGGAAAGAAACAGGAAAAAAAAAAAAAAGTTGAACAACGATATGGTTTTAGGTCCAAGGCTTTTGAATTTGTCTCGGGCATTCCGGTTACGCTTCGTGCTCTCTCCTCGCTCGCTGCATCCACTCTGGGAGATGATGACGATGAGGCCGACGATGCTATTGTCGGCGGAGGTGACGGAGACGATGAGGGCGAGGACGACCACGACAATGACGACCACAATGGAAAGACCCGATCGTCGTCGGCCATTGTCATCCCATCGGTGAATGCAGGCTCGAAAGCCACAGCGTTCGAGGGCTTCCTTATGAAGCAAGGGAACAACGTTATTGCCGACTGGCGACGACGCTACTGCATTCTCAACGGCACGACGCTCTTCTACAAAAAACTTCCTGATGTAAGGTGGTTTGCATTCCTTTTTTCCCCTCATGAGCAGCTCTTTTCTCTACAGACGGAAGGTATGCTGGGCAGTATTCCGCTATGTGCATGCGTACTGGTAGTTGAGCCCATCAATAAGACCAAGAAGCCGTTCTCGTTTGAGCTCGACGTCAGCAAGCGCCAGTACTTTTTCCAAGCTCAAAGCGAAGTCGATCGGAACGAGTGGGTTTCGCGGTTACGTCCGCTGGTCTCCCAAGTCTTATAGTTTGCATTTATATATAAAAAACTGCCAGATTAACGATGCTGTACTGAGTGCGAGTGAATTTTAGAAAATAAAAGGAATAAACGCCTTTCTATTGGCAGGGTACTCCCCCTTAAACTTTTCCTGGTACCAGCGATGGTTGGAAACTGCACGCGGGGCAAGATTTGCGACGACGAAAATGAAGAACGACACCTGTTGCCAAAGAAAGAAAGTCAGCAAGATTCTTCGCAACAGGAGAGTTAGTACCGCTGGGTATGCAAAGTCCGCTGCAATCATAAAACCGAGCCACTCGATCGTCTCGGCAAGGTAGTTGGCAGCCGACACGTATTCAAACAGACCACCCTTTGGAATGAAGTATCCCGTCGTATGCTCCTTTCGCAAGTTTCGCAGGACTATTTTAATGGTTAAAAAAAAAGAAAAGTTGCTTTTTCGGTCGTACTGCTATCAGACTGAATGTTGCTTAAAAAGCCAAACAGGTACAGTGCCACGCCGACAATAAACTGAGGGTTGGTGACCCAGTTGTCGTTGTAGATGCGGAAATTAGAGAACCATCGTCCTTTACATATTTTTAAATTATTTTAAAAGAAGCAATATGATGGATACCCTGAGTGTAGCCATTCACCGAGCACCAAAGAAAGGCAAGGAACCAAACACCGATCGGTGTAGGCTTTGGATCGCGGATCTGAAGGGGGTAGATAATGGATCTAAAAACAGATATTTACTTCTATTTGGCTTGGGGAGGGGGACAAACCGATTGAAATAGTGCAGCAAAAACATTCCCAGGAGGATTTGATTGCCCGTGTAGGACAGGTAGTGGTAGTCTGCCGCAGTTGCCACGATAATGATCGGGATGAGGAACGATGGCAGCTCCTGCAGCCTTTGTTTTTGGTAAAAAAAACAAGTTTACGCAAACGTTCCAAAGTAAAAATGACAAAGATACATCCATGCAAGACGTCCGGGGATGCTTGGGCCAAATAGAAAGCTCAATCCGGTGTGACGACCATACGGTGCTGTGACGAATGCGAGAACTAGGGGTTGTTTTCCTTTAGCGAAAGACGTGCGCGAAATGGAGCGTACTGAGTATCACAACTACAGAAAGCACAATCGTCCCATCGCAGAGCGCATAGAAGAACGACTCTTCGTGCTCGCTGACGACGTTTGGCTGGTCGTGGATTGCACTAGCAATCTAAGACGCAGAATCTCGTTAAAGAACACCGCCCACACGTCCAGATATCCATCCACTACCTTGTCAAAGGGGGGCACGAGCGCCGAGAGGCCCTGCGTGGCCACATCCGACCAGCGCTCGCTCGTGACAAAGTGTGCGACGGAACGGGTTGCGTACATTTACAAAATGGCTCCGACAAAAAAAGCGTCGTCTTCAGCGTCTTCGTTGTCGCAGCTTGCGGTCGGTGAGCCGGAGCAGCAGGAGCCAGAGCAGCAATCGGTGTCGGCGTTGTCACCACGGGAAGCGCTGGGAAAGGGAGCGAAACTGATCAAGAACGCGACGGAGGTGCTGGAGAGGCTGGCAACGCTGTCCCCTGCATGGACAATGCGGACAGTCGCGTTTGTGCAATTGGTAGTGGAGGATTGCTGTTACCTCGCCAATGTTCTTACCTCCAATCCCTGTATCCGACAGAATGTGTGCTTCCTCCTCGTCTTGTTTTGCTTGTTTCTCGGACGCAAGTTCTACATTGTGGATTCGGTCGTGTACTACAGCCTGATGATGCCACTCGCGATTGCCGTGCTGCTTTGTGTAGCGCTGCCGGAGAAGGATGTTTGGAGGGTACGCGTGATGGTGACGGTACGTGCCTTTTTTTTTTTTTTTAACTCGTTTGTTGACTCTTTTTTTTAACTTTTTGACCCAAAGTTCATTGTCGTTACGATGACGACGGCCCTGCTTTCGTCGCTCTACTTTATGGTCAAGGCGAACGAGATGGAAATTTTAAGGAAAGAGTGCTCGAGGACTGTGCTGATGCCTTTGGCCCAGTATTCAGGTAAAGGCGCAAGCCTTTTTCTTTTCTTTTCTTTCGCTCATATTATCGCGCCACAGCTGCGGACTGTGCAAGAATGATTAACGAGGGGACGGGATCGTTATGGCGAACTGGGATCTTTATTGTTACGCAGGTACTTGACAGCCAAAAAAAAAAAAAAAAAAAAAAAGAAAGAAAGGCAGATTATTGTGTTGAATTTCTGTGTAGATCGTGTGCATCCATCCCGCGGTCACGTACCTGATCGAAACACACAAGGCGAGGAAATCCCAAGAAGAGGTACTCAATCCAAAAAATAAAATTTTTTTATTATTATTTACTTTTGTGCTTACAATGCCCAACAAGAAACAACAACTGCAACAGTCCAGTGGAAGCAACAGCAATAGCAACAGCGTTAGCAACAGTAATTGAAATTTTTTATTTTCGAAAAACGCCACGTGGCTCATGGCGGACGTTTCGGTGCGCATCTCGTTTGTGACCAAGCAGGAGCAGTACCGTGTAACGGACGCCCCGATTGCGGTGCCTGCTCAGCTACGTCGCTATGGCCTGAGTGAGATCATCAACCACCTGCTGGGACGCACAGGTGAGGCGCGTCGCAATGACGCAGAGTCGAAAACTGACGCCACATGGCCTCCCTTCACAGAGAAGCCTGTGCCGTTCGACTTTCTGGTCAACGGCGAGCTCGTGCGCACGACCCTTGGCAAGTTCATTGAGGAGCATGGCCTGAGCACGGAAAAGGTCACGACGGTCGAGTACATCCAGTCGGTGCCGCCGCCACAGCCCAAACCCGACCTGCCGCACGACGACTGGGTCGCCGCGGTGCACGCCAACGACAGCGTCGTCGCCTCTGGCTCCTACGACGGAAACGTGCGCATCTGGGACTACGCTGCCAACTGTCGAGCGGTGCTGCAGGGCCACACGCGCCCTGTGCGCGCCGTCCAATTGATCAAGGGCGGTGTCCTCAGTGCGGGCGACGACGAGAGTGTCAAGCTCTGGCGGGTACGGGCTGCTGCTTGTGGACAATACGGGTACTGAAAGAGAGCATTCTCCTGCAGGTTGGGGACGCTAGCGACGGGGGAGACGCCCACATCGAGTGCAACTTTGTCGGCCACACGGCAGGTGTCCATGCACTGGCAGTCAGCCCAAAGGCAGACCAGTTTGTCACTGGCGGATGGGACAACACCGTCCGGTTATGGCCAACCATGCCCAACTTGGCGGGCAAGCATGATGCCAGCCATGCGCATGTAAAGACTAGCAGCGGCAAGCGTTCCCGTGTGACTGCACCCGCCAAGGCCGTCGTCCCAAGCCAAGTAGACGAGTGGTTTTTTTTACCTTTTATTTTTATTTTTAAAATAAACCGTAATACAGCACTCGATCGCCCTGTTTGAGGGTCACACGGGACCAGTCACGTCACTTGCATGGCCATCGGAAACTCAGATATTCTCCGGCAGTTGGGACCACACAATTCGCCAATGGGATGCCACGAGTGGCCTTGCAAAGATTACAATGGGTGCAGGACGTGTCGTCTCTGGACTGGCTTTTTCTCAGCAAGCCCAGTTGCTCGCTTCGGCGCACGAGGATCGCACGGTACGACTGTGGGACCCCCGCACGCAAGGTACCAAAAAATTCCGTTTTCGTTGCTTGAAAAAATAATAAAAAATACAGACGGAGTCGTCATCAAGATGCGCTTGCAGTCACACGCGTCGTGGGTGTCGTCTGTCGCATGGGCGCCCAACTCGTCGTTCTACCTTGTCAGCGGCTCGTACGACCAGTCGCTCAAGCTTTGGGACATTCGAAGCACTACGCCGCTGCACACGATTTCCGCGCACTCATCCAAGGTTCTGTGCGTTGCTTGGACCGAGAAGGCTCTACTCTCTGGCGGCGCAGACAACCAACTGCGTATGCTTGAGCCTCCCACGAGTGTTCTTCAATCGTTGTAAAAAGGGGGAAAAAAAAACAACTGAATGACCAAAAAAAAAAAAAGATTCTGTCACAAAATGCCACGTTTGGCGTTGTAACTTGTGAGATTGTAGGAGCGACCGCCCGTGCTGGCAACAGGTCGAAGGGGCGCAGCCTTGGCCGTGTTAAATGCAGACGCGACAGGGATGGCCAGATCAGGAGCCGGAGCTGTCGCGTCCAGGTCAAAGTCATCGACCAACTCGTACGCGTTCACGGGCTTGACAGCAGCCAGAGGCGACTTGGTTGGCGATTTTGGCGGCGGCTGGGCGACATTCTCTGGTGGCGGCTGAGGCTGTGTTTGAGGCTTTTTGATTTGATCGATCAGTACCTTCTAAAAAAAAATTTTTTTTTTGATGCATTTTTTACAGAGGGCACCCGGACGAGCGAGCTCTGATACCGACGGCGTGCAAAAGGATTGAGCGACATGTCCTCGTTGTTTGATTTGGAGGCCTGGTAGTCGGCCCAGGAGATTTCGTCTTCCATCTGTTTCTTTTGGTGTTTCCGATTGATTTCCTTTGTGACTGTTTTATTGCTATTTAAAAAATTTATTCTTTTGTAAACGTAGCATACGATCCAGGGTGGCGTTTTGCTTCTTGATAAGCTCGTTGGCAAATTCCTCGAGCTCTTCAAGCTCGTCCTGGAGACGCTTGACTTCTTCGATCTGATCCTCTTGCCTAGCGACGTATATTTGACGCTCGATCTCGGCGCGCTCGACGACGTGATTGCGTGGAGTGTTGCGAATCTTGGTCTTCTCGTTGATCATGTAGTTTCGTTCCTCTGTTGTCACTGTATGTTTGCGAGCGGCCTCAATCGCCTCCACCATCGGCTCCAGAGATCGTGCGGTGGGGACACGAATGTTGGCCGTTTGGAGTTCTTTCAGGTAAATGTCCATCTCGATCTGCGGGATGGCACTGTTGGACACAAATGACATCTGGAAAATGCGCTTGGATGAGCCAATCTTCAACTCGAGAGCGCGCTTAGGAAAAGATAAAAATTTCGATGAATTGAGATGCGGAACGAGGCAAATGGGCTTCATACATCAGTAGGCTTCTTCTCAAACTTGTACGTGCGGTGGTACTTGGTCACGTTGCTGATTTGAGCGACACGGTACACCCTCTGCTTTGCGGTGCTTTCGCCAATGAGGATGCTAAAAGGCAGTAGCGAGTTTAGTGCGTGGCACACAAAAAAGGATTCTGATTCTACCGAACGTAGCAGTTGCGCACAATGTCTCCGAAATTGGGCAGCCACTGCCAATCGGTGAGGTTGAGCCGGCTTACTTGGGCCTTGCGAAAATCAACAAGTTGCAGAGACGCTTTAAATGAAAAGGTGTCAAAATTCATTCTTTCTTTCTTTTTTTTTTTTTTTTTTGGTTAAAAAAAAAAATGGGCACACGTACAGGGTATGTGCTCAGTTGACTGCGACGACTCCTCGTCAACATTTGAAAAGGTGGATCGCCTCGTGAGTCGCTTGTTTTCCTACCGTCGCCACACGGGTCATCAGACGAATAAACAATATTTTTAATAAAGCATACGTTCTCGCGAGCCTCTTTTGCTGCCCGGCGTTCCGCTTCCTTTGCTTGTTGCTTGGCTTTTTTGCTGCTCGACTTTTGCGAGTGTTCATGCTTTTCACGTTGCATGACCTCCTTGGCACGGCGTTTGAGCGCAAGTCTATTTTTTTCCCACCCCCGCCCCCACGTCAGTCTTGCATCCAAGGAGTTACCTAGGTACCGTGCACGACGGACTTCTCGTTGCTCGCTGCGTTCACTCAGAATCTTTTCTCGTTGGATTTCAGTCATTGCCATGAGCATTGCGCGATCCTGCTCGTCGCCCATCAGGTCGGCGCCGTAGCCGTCATCCTCATCCTCGTCCGAGCTTTCGGCGTCCGAATCGTCCGAGTCCGAGTCCGAGTTGTCCTCTGACGACGTCCCATTCGAGTCTGTCCAGGAAAAAGTCGGGAGGTCAGCAACAGAAAACGTGGTTTTGCCTGGTGATGCGTCCGTCCTCTACCTCGCCTGCGTCCCTTTGTCTTCCTCTTTGACCTGGACCGAAATGCAAAACAGGTGAGTGAACAGCGAACAGCAGCACTGCTGCTCTTGTCCATACTTTGCTCCATAGTCGTCGTCGTCGTCGTCGTCCGAAGTCTTGGACGGCTTGCGCGGACGCTTCCGTGTCAGTTTCTTGGCACTGTGTCCCAGCAAACAACATGATTAACGACGACGAAAAGAGGGGAGACGCGCTAAAAGAACCTGTTGAGGATGTCGTCGAGCTCGTCGTCGATATTCAGGTCCATTTACGACACGGGAACTTGGACGAAGCAGGCGCAAACTTAAAGACACGGCCATATTTTCGTGTACTGACGTCCCCAGACTGAATCGCTGTGCGGGATGCCGACAAGCCTTGTCGATTGTGCGTCTGGTGTGAAAGTGAGTGTTCGCTATGCGCGCGCCCCACTTCAGAGCCCGCACGGGACCACGGCGCTCGTGTTTACGCATCCGTACGGGCCGATGGGTGGAAACGCCGACAACAACGTGGTGCAGGCGCTCTTCCAACACTTTGGACGCCAAGGGTACAACGTCGTTGCGTTTGACTTTCGCGGGTCGGGGAAGTCGACCGGATCGACGTCATACACGGCCTCGCCAGAGGCAGAGGACACGCGCAAGGTCGTCGAGTTCATCCTGAGCCTCCCTGCCGAGCCGGGGCAACACGCGGCTATCAGCAGGATCGTTATGTGCGGCTACTCATACGGGTCGGTTGTGGCTGGACTGGTGGTGGACGACATCCCGCAGGTGATCGGCTTTGTCGCAATCGCGTATCCGTTCTCGGTTTTGTGGTAAGATCAAAGGAAACAAACGGGCGGCTCAGCTCGAACTTTCAGGTTTTTGACTTGCTTGCATCAGTCGTCCGTCCTCGCCAAAGCAAAGACCTGCAAACCCAAGCTGTTTATCCAGGTGTGTAATACGCCTTCCGTTGGTTTGTGCTGGCTGTCTGAGCATGTGCTAACAGGGCGACCGAGACAACTTTACGTCCAAGAGCTCGTTTGAAAGCTACATCGACTCATTTGAAAACAAGGAGATCGCGTGGGTAGAGGGAAGCGATCACTTTTTCTGGTCCAGCGAGGGACGACTGATTGCCCCGATCGAGCGATGGCTTGCGAAACTCTAACATTATGTAAGGACAACAATGATATTGTTCATGCTTGCTGGCAAACGAGTTTATGTCGAGGCCAATCTTCTTGTTGGCACGCCTTGCAGCAGTACCCGACACACTTACATCTTGCACAGCGAGAAAGTTGCACAAAGGCCTGAACACTCGTGTTTTAATATTTTCCTAAAAAAATGGCACCAAGAAAGGTACCTTTTGACGTTCCTCCGCAAGGATCGACCGTTCGAGCTGATCAGCCTTGTTTGCGTACTTGGCCACGATTGCGTCTCTTGCTTCTCGTTCTATTTTTTTTTTTTCTAAAAAAAAAAAATGAAAAAATTTTTTGGTCGTACGCGAGCCTTCAGGGCCGACCTCGTCCAGCTCCTTTCCCATCGCAGGCTCAAATTCATCTCGCCATACTGCTTTTACTTTGTCGACAATCTGGAAAAAAGCGTTTTCTTTTTTAAAAAAAGGGGAAAAAAAAAAATTATTGCTTGGGCGTTACCTCGCGCTTTCGCTCATTGTCCTTGGACGAGAGATGGCGCTCAAACGAAGCCATTACGAGAGCCGCATCGACACCGGTGTTGCTCGTCGTTGGCGGTCCGCTGGACTTGGTGCAACTTGGGCGAGAACAAAGGACCTCGGGTGACGCTGTTTTGACGCTGTGGTCTAGAATGGGCCAGAGCAACGATTCCCTCTTTGCAAACAGCGGCTGCGTCTTCACAAAGGGTTGCATTAACTCGCCGTGCCAAAAGTGTACGAGGACAAAGTCTTTGTCGGGCAACGAGTACAGAATCGCAAACGGACTGTCCAGTTCGCCGCGGATTCGAAAGACAGCATGCGTGAAAGAACGGAGGAGGTTTGCACTGCCCTGTTGTTCCCACATCAGCTTGAGTTGTTTGGCCTCTTCGCGGATGGCAGGATTGAGCGGTGCGTTTGGATCTTGTCGCAGGTCGTCGCCCTCGTCGTCGTCGCCGTCGTCGTCGTCAATGGGCTGGGACGCGCGCTGGATCGAATCCTGCAGGACCTGCGACCGGACAAACGCATTGATGCAGTCTAGCTTGGCTGCAACGGCCACCACTGCAAGCTCGCTGATGCGCTCGTACCGAGCATTCGCCATCGCCATTGGCACGGCAAGGTCGCGCAGGACAAAGGTCGACATCTTGAACAGGTTCTCGGTCGTGTCGATCGGCGGAACGGCACGAAAGAGGATCGACGGCCAGTGGAACGGCACGAGACGGCCAGTGTCGATCGTGCGCACTTGCCAAGACGTCGGCCGTCCCTCGCTGTCTGTTTTCCCGCACTCGTTTTTCCGCGATTCTGTCGTAAAAAAAAAACATACCTTTGGGCAGAAAGACGACCCGTTCGGCCAGCGGCACGACCTTGCTCTGTTCCTTGGCCCAATCCGCCAGTGACCGGCGCTCGGCCACGTCAAGCTTGTAGAAAATCTCCTCCACCTGGGCCACGCTCAGCCTGGCCTGGCCGTTTTTGTGGTCTTTGTGCATCATCAGTTTTTTTTTTCCGGAAAGTGTGCGTTCCGCCATCGACGACATGGACCAGCTCGTCGACCCCAACGACAAGCGAATCAAGGAGGTACGGAGACGCGATGAACGCTGGGAGGGGGTTCCAAACATCCATGCACAGGATATCCTCAAGCTCATCATCAGCTACCTCCAGGATGAGGGCTACCAGGCGTCCAAGATGACCTTACAGGTACGGTGTTGCTTGATTGGTTTATTTCAGCGTGTTGAACGCTGCGCAGGATGAGACGAGTGTCAAGATTGCAGCAGGGCGTGAAAAATTTACGGACACGCGTGCGATCCGCAAAGCCATCCGAGGTACAGAACACGACTGAAGGGTGATGCCGTTCATGACAAACACCACCATCTGGCAGATGGAGACTGGGCAGAGGTCGAGAGACTTGTGTCCAAGCTGGGCCTCAAAAACAGCAACAAGACGTTTCTGTACGCCATCTACAAGCAGCAGTACCTCGAGTACATTGACAGTGGTGAGTACCAAAAGGTTTGTGCTCGTCGGTTTTCGTATACCGTACTTGTTGTGACCCTCAGGGCCCAAACAGGCTTTCACGTACTTGACCAAGCGTCTCAAGCCTTTGGAGCAACATCAGACCACGCCAGATGAGTTCAAGGACCTGTGCTACTTGCTCACGTACTTTGAAAAAATCGCAAGCACAGGAGTAGTAAGGTTTGTTTTCTTTTTGCAGTTGTCGGTCAGTGCAAGAGGCCCCTTCCTTCAAGAACTGGCAAGGGGTTGGTCCTTCACGCGAAATGCTCCTGGAAGAATTTCAGTCCATGCTTGACTTTGATGCCATTGAGAATGCGGGTATTGTTTTATTGTTTTGTAATCAAGTAAGATAGTAAAATTTCAAACAACAAAAAGGCCCCGAGCATGTGCCCCAAGATCGTCTAGTAACAATGCTACGACAAGCAGTGGCGTACCAGATCAAGTCCTCGCGGTACCATCCCAAAGTCCCTCCAAAGATTACGACGTAAAGCATACCGTTTGCCTTTTTTTTTTTGAAAAGCTTGAACGACAATTTCCCGTTTTCTAATTAGACTGCTTGAAGACTACTCGTCCTTTGTTATCCCCAACGCATGCAAGAATGTTCTCGAGGGCCACGCTGAAAATGTAAAGTGCATCGAGTTCCTTGGAAACGAAGGGCTCCGGCTGGCGTCAGGATCCAGCGATACGACCATCAAAGTCTGGAGCACCGCCAATGGCGCTGCGCTGACAACCTTCAAGGGCCACACGTCGAGGATGTGCGTTTTTTTCTTTTTTTCTTTTTTTTCCCTTTTCTGAATGTGAAATAATGTTTGAAGATGGGACCTGTCTTCCAACACCTCGGCTACAGTGCTTGCGAGCGCGTCAGCCGATGGAACCGTAAAGCTATGGGATATCCACAAACTCAGTGCAAATGCCACCTCCACATACGATTTCAACTCGGGAGACCTCTACGCTGTCGAGTAAGTGCAGAGTGCTTTTATAAATAAATAAATAAAATAAAAATCAGGTTCCACCCTGGCCAAAACCATCTGATAACGGGCGGCTACGACAAGTCTGTCCGACTGATTGATGTTCGCACGGGTGCAGTCGTCAAAGTATTTACAGGCCATCGCACGTCGGTTACATCGACCGTCTTCAACCCTCACGGCAATCTCGCCGTTTCGGGTTCGAAGGATCACACTGTCAAGTTCTGGGACCTCTCCTCTGGCCTCTGTGTGAACACGCTCACCGGCCATCTTGGTGAAATCACCTCGGTAGCAATCAACTCTGCAGGCACACTACTGCTCACTGGCTCCAAGGACAACTCGAACCGCCTATGGGATCTACGCATGGTATTTTTCTTTTTTTCGATCGTATTTATCTCAACAATATTCCTTCTTGTTACAGCTGCAAACAAAGCAACGCCTGAAAGGACACCAGAATACTTCCAAGAATTTCGTTCGGAGCGGATTCGGGCACAAGTCGCTTGTCCTCGGTGGTTCCGAGGTAAGGAGATTATTTTTTTACAAAAAAAAACTTATATATTATTCTATTTGCAGGACGGAGTTGTGCATCTGTGGGACTCGGAGAGCGGTCACATTCTCCAGCGACTCGGTGGCCATCAGTCCACAGTGTACAGTGCTGTTTGGAACTCCCATCAGCAACTCCTCGTGAGGTACCTGATCGGGAAAAATAAAAAAGGCCGTATGTTGATTTATTCCTTTTTTTTACGCTTGCAGTTGCAGTGAAGATCGCACGATGCGAACTTGGTGGTTTGATGAGTCCAAGCACACAGACGGCGATTATTACTGAGTCTGATGCGAGAGAGAAAAAAAACTTTTTTATATGTGGATATATTTTATTTTTCGTCGAGCACGTCTCTCGAATCTAACGTCCTCCTGAACCGGTTGCAGGAGGCATGCTGCCAATGACACCGAGCAAAGGGAGCCAGGCCGTGGCCGGCCCAACAACACCGGTTTCGCCAGCAATTATTTCAGCCGCGCTAGCGACGGGGGTGTCACCTGAGAGGATGGCGGCTGCGGCTCAGGCAGCGGCTGCGCTCGGGTTCCCGTTCATCCCTTTCTTCCCACCGCCTCCCGGCCTGCCTGGACAGCAGCAGGCTCCCGTTGGCATGATTAGAAAGTACAGGTCTACGCCGCCCACGATCCGGCCAAAGCCCCCAACAACTCCCCTGATTAACGGAAGCGGGTCACCGCTGTCGCCCGGCAAGGACGCCCCGCCGCCGTCTTGGATACAAGTAGAGTCCACCGACTCCCACTCTAAACGGCGGGCAACCTCCAGCGCGACCGACGAGCCTATCGCCGTTCCTACGGGGGGGCCCCTATCTCCTTCGACGCCACCGTCCTCCGCTGTGTCCTCCTCGACCGCAAAGGGGAAATCACTATCTTCCGCCGTGTTGCCGTCCCCATTGCCGTCAGTGTCCACCCCGGTCAAAGGCCATACGACATCTATCAGTACGTGTCTCTCCTTTTGGTTGTTTTTGTAACCAACAGGGAAAAAAAAAAGCACTCGACTCGACAACGGCAAACATCCTTGCCGATGTAAAGTTCCCTGTGAGCCCTGCCGTCGAGGACACTGCCAGCAAGCGCGTCCGACGAATGATTCGCAACCGCGAGGCGGCCCGTGAATGCCGCCGCAAGCGCAAGGAGTACGTCAGTGACCTGGAGACGCGCATCCGGGTCGTGGAGAGACAAAACAGGATCTATTCGGCTGAATTGAGTGTCCTCAAGAAGATCGTCTCCATGAGCAATCCAAACGCCCTCACCGAGGCCAGCAATGCCGGTCTGACGGCTGGCGCCACGTTTGACCTGGAGATTGACATCCCGATGGGAGGAGGGGGCTCGGGTGGCGGCGCAGACCAGTCCAGCGATGAAAATTAAAAAAAAATAACTCGTCTGTTCTCTTGCTCGTACTGTAGGATCTAGCCCAGGTTTCCTGTCTTTGTCTTCGTTTTTGTTTTTATTTCGACCAACTTGCAGCCAGTTCCGCAAGATGAACGCTGAGGAAACCGCCAAAACTCTCCGCCACCTGATCAACCAGGGGGCTGTGCTCGAACAGGCTCTGCGCCAACGTGCCGCTGCTTACGAGTCCGGGTCGAACCAAATGCACCTGACCAACACCGTATGTCTGTCAAAACAGCGTGAAACGAACCCATGTGTGTTTGTTGTCGTCTGGGACAGAAATATTTGGCGGTCAAGGCAAAGCTCGATATCCACCGTGCCGACCTGCAGCTGCTGCAGTATCAGCTGGACAAGATCCTTCTCGCCGTAGGCCAGCCGACGGCGACACCGGCAACACCAGGGGAACCAAGCAGTCGCGTTATATTCAGCCAGCTCAGACTGTCGGTCCTGCCTGCTGCCCTGACGGACGGGACGTTCAACAACATACGCGTACGGAATAGCCTTCTTCTTCTGTGTTGGCTGGTGTGCTGACTGAACGTTGCACCGTGGTACTAGGAGCTGTCGCTGTCACACAACGTCTTGGCCTCTCTGCTGACCGTCGACGTCCTGGGGTCGTTGGCGCCCAGCCTGGAGCGTCTAGACCTTAGGTATTCCTGACTAGGTAGACTGCGCGCGGCCTGTTCTTATCTCCACGTATGTTTTTTTTTTTTTATGTTTGTTTGTTTTTGTTTTTGCAGCTTCAACCTTATTACGACGGTGCCGGCTGCATTAAGTAAACTGACCAAGCTCAAGTTTCTGTCGCTGCAGTAATTTGTGACCAGTTTCATTCCTTTTGACTGACAAGCTCCATCATGGCCAGGTCCAATAGCATCGAGACACTCGAGAGCGGATGGAGCAGCGACCTGAACGCGCTGGAGACTCTGGATTTGAGTTTCAACCGTCTGTTGACCTCTTCGTTCGGGTCCCACGATCTCGCGAATGCTGGACGTCTGCGCGATCTCTCGCTCGCTCACAACCAACTCGATCAAGTACCAGTGTTTGTCTATGAAATCACGTAAGGCGTGCCACATTTGTGCACTCGGGCCCCTGATGAGTGCAATTGATAATAGAAATCTCGTTCGTCTTTACCTGGACCACAACCGTCTGCTCCAAGTACCGAGCGAGCTCGCGTCTCTCACCCATTTGCAGTGGTTGCAGCTCAATAACAACAAGATCACCTCTTCTGGCATCCATGCCGATCTTCTTAGCCTGCCATCGCTCGTTGGTATTGATAACCAAATTACTTTTATGTTTCGTAACCGCTTCTGGCCTTCTGGTTAGGAATCGGACTCGCCCACAATCTTCTTTCCACCAAGATTGATTTCCCCCCAAACCTCCGCCTCATTCACGTCGAGGGCAATCAGTTCACGTCAGTTATTGCAGCATAGGCACAGGATACATTTTTTGTTTTTTTGTTTTTTGTTACGCATTCAAACATTTAAACTTGTTGAGATTTTGAGGATTTTGTCGATCGTTTCTTGGCATTTGCAGCGCCCGGTTGTGGCTTTCGGGGCTTTTTGGTCGCAGCAGCTTCCGACACCCCCTCAGTTGGCTGCAACGAAGGAAAAAAGAGCACTGAGATTTTTTTTAAATTGTAGAAAGCTTCCTTACAGTGCGGCCCAGGAGAACATCCACCGCCTTGCGGACACGTTGACTAGGATGATCCTTTTGTGTGCGCACAAGCGTTGCTGGGCCAAAAAAATCTTCAATGCGCGCCTGCAAGTTGGTCTCAGAGAGCTTCCGCATCACCGGGAGGAGATGTTCGTCTGCCTTGGTCTTGTCCCATTGGAATCGGTCAGCCACAAACGAACGTAACCGGTCCAGGTCGGGCATCATATGAACAAAGGGCTCGTTGGAATCGTCAACCGTCGGATTGATGTAAGCTAACATAAATAAATAAATAAATAAATAAGATTAAAAATAAAAAGTTGTACCTTCTTTGACACGCGGGTCTGGAAATTCGGGTCGGATGTACAATTTTTTCTTTGATCGTATCTAGTAGTGAGTATGGTTATAATAAAAATGCCCTTTTTATTTTTTCTTTAAAAAAAAAATTGTGTTTACAAATTGGCGCTGAAATTCGTTTGTCCCACTCGACTCGCCAAGTCCATTCTCGTACACGTTCCTCCACCAGTTTGCGAACACCTTGAGGCCATCTGAGCCGGGAAACTCTTTCAAAATCTACTCGGGCAGGGTTTTTTTTAAGGGAACTTTTTTTTTTTCCCTTTAATACCTCGAATGCCCACACGCCGCCCACTCCTGTCAGACCATCGGTGTAGTCGCTGCCCAGTAGGTAGGCCATTTGGATCAGGCGATCTTGGTTCAGCCCCATATCCTTCTCAATATTGCTAATCGCAAACATCTCCACGTGCTTGTTTTGGTTGAACAGGTTCCGATACACGATCTGCGCCCCAAAGAGCAAGGCGTCCGCGTCGTCGGTGACCGTGCCGTCGACCAACTATTCAGAGTTCTAAAAGGTTCACACCGCAATAGAATACTCAAATACCTTGAGTTTCTCGAGGGTCGCGCACTGCGCCTCGGCCTCGGATGGTGCCACAATGTACGGGATACCAAAGAGGCGAAGGAGCAACTGCGTATCGGCAATCATGTCGTCAGTGACCGAGGACATGTTTCGCTGATCCTTTCGCAATTGATCGCCGAGCTCCTTGTACTCACCATCGAGGTCGCGCTGCAGACGTGTCACGTCGACGTTGCTTGAATTCACGGTTTTCAAAAACGAACGCAGGTCGGCATCAGAGTCTGCAATCGGCATTGATCCCGCCGATGAGGATAAAGAGGATGCCGACGCAGAAGAGGAAGACGCCGATGCCGAGGAGGACGAAGCAGCAGCAGACGGGACCACTGTCAGTGAAAGTGCGCGTGCTTTGTCAAAGTCGTCTTCGTCAACACGGTCATCGTCGCTCGCATCGTCTTTTGGTGCTTCTTCTTCCAGCGACATTGCAATTGCCTGCGCCAGCTCATCGGCATTCTCATCAGTAGTGTTGGCATCGGCAGGATAAACTTGCAGGGGACGAAAAGACGATGATGGCGGAGGACGGGATGGCGACG
>Ga0302227_10000738_pt1 | contig 26419 bp, 31 predicted proteins | sample II_Palsa_N1_1_FD_193525 | JGI IMG/M metagenome (GOLD analysis project Ga0302227, IMG submission 193525) | Peat permafrost microbial communities from Stordalen Mire near Abisko, Sweden - II_Palsa_N1_1 | ecosystem: Environmental > Terrestrial > Soil > Palsa > Peat permafrost | place: Sweden... | reverse complement strand
TATCCAGTGAACGATTTTAAGGACGGACCTTGAGTGGACGCAATCGTGCTACACGGCACTCACTCTTGTACAGAGTGTTGTCGTTGGGATAGTCGAGACGCTCGTCAGCGCGAAAGTACGACGACGCGCTCGGGCCTTTCTGCATCGAGCGTGGGAAAGGGCCAAACATGCGTTGCATCATCGCGAGGTGCTCGAGGTTGTCGTGTGTTTGGAAGCTTGTTTGGCCAGAGTACAGCTCAATCAGGACGCACCCTACTGACCAAATGTCGCAAGCATATGACCAACCAAGCCCTAAACAGAAAATAAGTCTAAAAACTAAAAAATGTTTTTTTTTGTTTATTTGTCCATACCAAGGATGATTTCGGGAGCTCGGTAATGGCGCGTGCTCACGATGCTGGAGTGGTACTCTTTTTCAAAGCTCGTCGATCCAAAGTCGATCAATTTGAGCTCTGTGGACAGGAGCGCCCTTCGTTTACCGGTGGAGGAACTCTATATTTTTAGTACGGTTCCTTAGTCATTGAAGGGAAAAAAAAAAGTAGCGTACTACCTTGGAGGGCACAACCTCAAAGGCCGAGTTAATGAAGAGAATATTTTCAGGTTTGATATCCGTGTGGATCATTCGCATGCTGTGCATGTCTGCATACTGAGGTGTCAGAGAAAAACAAAAAACAAAGACATGAAGACTTTTCAAAATAAAAACGCACAAGAAACAGCGGTCAACAACTGCACGGCGATGGAGCGGATCTGCTTGAGTGGGAACGGATAATAATGGTTCTCCTTGAGAAAGTCAAAGACAGACTGCCCGTAGAGCTCGTAGACCATGCATATGTGGTCGCGATGGTCAAACCATTCGAGCATGCTGATGCATTTCATGCGGTCCCTGACAATTGAAATTAAGCAAAGGATTTTTTTATTTTTTAAAAAAAAGAACATACTGCGCGTCATTCGTTTTGAGAGCCTCAAGGACTCGGATCTCTGTCTTGGCAGCTTCGCGGTACTATTTTCGCGAACATATGATTAATTTCAGTCCTTTCTTTTGAAGGAGAGAAGGAAAAAAAAATCGTACTCGAGGAGAGCTGCGGATGACTTTGATAGCTACATGTCTACGCAACGATCGATCGTAGCACTCGACAACCTTTCCGAACGTGCCCTCGCCCCTGAGCGAAATAATGTTGTCTGAAACCGAGCAAGTCAGACCCAGAAATAAAATTTTTTTTTAATAAAAAAAGGAGACATACATCGCTGAGTCAAGTCCTCGTTGGGCTTGACAATGTAGTGTCCGTCCTTGTCATCACAGTCCTGCTGTGGCCGAGAAGACGAGCGTGCGCGCTTGCTGTGACTGCCGCTGTAACGGTCCCGGTCTCTGTCCCGGTCCCTTAGCCCATGATCCCTGTCACGGTCTCTATCCCGATCCCTGTCCCTATCCCTGTCTCGAGCGCGATCTCGGTCCCGGTCCCGATCCCGATCCTCGCGGTCCCTCTTGTAGCTGTCTTGAGGATGGCCACTGCTGCCGTGCTTGTGACCATTGTTGAGATGACTGTTGTGGCCATGGTGGTGGCTGTTCTGATGCTGGCTCTGCTCCGTACGATTATAAGTATCAGTAAGCACGTGTTCAGTTTGGCTTACCGCTGTCGACGTCCGACTGTTGGCCATGTCCAAGCCAGGTGTAGGCGGCGCGGCCATCAGCAGTCTGCCCCGGCTGCTGCCGTGCCCAGTGCGGCTCCCGTTGCTGTTGTGGCCACCGTCGACTGGTGCCGGGTGATAGTACAGAGAGGACGAGGACAGTGACGTTCTTGACCACGTTGAGCCATCGTCTGCTGAGCCAAGGGCCGTTGAGAGCAGCGCGGACTGCGTGTTGGAGGACAAAGTCGAGGACGAGGACAACGACGACGACGACGACGACGTCCTCTGCTGCCGTTGCTGATAGTGGGGGACCGGTGGCGGCAGCTGCGGTGTCAGCGGTGCTGCTGATCGTTGCGGTGCTGGTGCAGGCCTGTGCACGTCGGCTGCGACTCCCGAGGCAGCACTTTGACGAGTAGATGATTTGTCAACATCCTCGCGACTGTCCCTTCTCCTGGCGGGATAGTCGTCCTCACGCTGGTCGTACACGCAGTGGTGGTAGCTCCCATTGCTGCTCCCGCCTTCGCCGTTCTCCCAGCCGCCGCCCTCGGCGCTGCCACTGGCTGGAGCCTGTCGTGAGACGTCGCTGAAGCTTTTGTGACCGCCTGCTTTCATGACTTCCTTTTTTTTTCAAACTCGGACTCAACAAGTTGATGGCTAAATATCTACTGGTTGCATCTGATCCTGCAAGTGGACGAGCCGGAGAAACACGTCGCAGCCATACCCGTACAAGGAGACCAAGTCGAGGCTCCCTCCGAAAAACTCTGATAAAATCCAGCTTGAACAAAAACAAGAAAGAAACAAAAAAAAAAAAAAAGACTCGTACCTGCGTAGACCTTGGACATCGGGAGACCGTAGCCCAAGCCAGCCATGGGCCCGCCTACACCGGTCATCATACCTTGCCGTGTTGTCTCGGCGAAAACGCCCCCCTCGGGTTGGTCATTTGAGACGGTGGTGTAGGAATACGTCCAGATGTCTTTGAGATGCTGCGAATACAAACGCGTGAATACCCAGCAGTTGCTTTATTGAATAGACACACATCGTACGGAACGCCTCCTCCGCGATCTCGAATTCGAATGCTTATGTCAGACGGGCCCTTGCTGATGGTGACTTCGATCGGATCAGGGGATGCCAATGTTTCTATGCTTGAGAGCGTCAGTGCATTGGAGGGAGGGTTAATATACTTTTGAGGGTGCGCTCGGCCGTGGCACGGAACGCGTTCTTGAGAAGCTCAAAGATAATGTACTCGAGGTGGACGGGAATGAAGGCAAATGTCGTGTCGGCGTGCCCGTTGATCGTTAGCTCTGGACGCACACCATAGTTGACTTCACACAGTTCCTAAAAAAAAAACGGCACGATGACGACGACCACAGGTTGGACAAGTGACTCTTTTTTTCGTTTCTGATGCAGCAAAAAAAAAAAAAAAATACCTGGGCGCTCGCGCCGACCGAGCGAATGAGGTCGGCGGGCCGCAAGTGCTGGTTGATAATGCCCACGTACCCTTTCCTTGCGCTGCCACGCAGGTCAGCATTCAGTGCCAAGTGCTGTTCGGCAAGGACACGGATGCCGATGCGCGCCCGGATTTTGCGATCGAGGAACCTGTACCATCACAGGTGAGCACAAAACAAGACAGGAGAGTGTTTTGACCAACGCACTCGCGCGTCTCCTCGGCGCTGATGTAGGACTTGCACTCTTGCATACCCCTCGACAGCTTTGGGATGACATCGGTGTGCTCCTCCACCAGATGGCGCAGTCTACAAAGTGCACGAGGTTAGGAGACCCTACCATGTGTTGACAGTGCACGTGAATACGGTACTTTGTTGTGAACTCCTGCTCATCCTCTAGCGTCCTGACGAGCGGGATCGCCGCGAGCTCCCTAAACGAATTGACATAGAGCTCGTACACCTGTTTGTCACGTTGTTAGCAAGGTTGACCCGTAGGAGGAGTCCTACTCGCTTGATGTAAGGGTTGCATCCGACAATGAACGGCAGTTTCTGCATGTCCTTTACACGGTGCGCCATCCGGACCGGCAGCTCCTTCTGCACCAGCTGAGCGTTCTCTATCAGCGTCTATGCAGCCGTGCCAGTCAGTTGCTGCACGTCGCAATCCACTGACAAATCACGCTTACGTCCATGTCCTTGCGCTGACCTGTCCGCACTAGGTCGGCCACCGAGATGCGCAGCGGCGTCTCTGCGGCGTACTCTATCGTTTGGAACGGCGTTCACTCCACCCGGTCATGCATGCACAAAAAGAGCCTAGCCACATACCGTCCAGCAGAGCGCCAAAGCCCTTGACAACGGCCGACGCGGCTGACGTCTGGACAGGTTTTCGCAGCATCAGGGCAGTGCACTTGCAAAATCATCACAACGCAGAAGATGCTGACGCTGCCTAGGCTGCCCGATGCGCCCGAGAGCGTGTTTGGACACGTGTGGACACGCGATAAGCAGACAGGGCACGTCCGGCGCAAGCGGTAAAAAAACGGGGAAAGATGCTGCAGCTAAAACGAACGCAAACGCAGGGAGAATACCGTGGACCCGTCTGCGAGCCTCCTCGAGGGCAAACCGTCGATGCTGCAGATGCTGCAGAGGACGGCAGTGTCGACGGCTGGCCGGGATCGCGAAGAAGCTCAGGAGGAGGCCGTTGCTGTTGGATCGCCCGCATCGCCGTCGTCGTCGTGGACACTGCTGGGCTTGGATGAGCCGAACACGGTCGCTGCATTTGCATGGGAGAGCAAGGGCCAGGCCGTGGACAAGGATAGCCATGTATCGCCCTATGTGACCGAGCTCTCGGTGTCTGCGTACGCGCACCTGAGGGACAGACACTTTCTGGTTGAACGCGACCGCATCGTGCTAACGCCTGCCGAGGCTGCGGAAATGCTCTTGTCCACTGCCGAGGGCTTTCCCAGCAAAGCGGTCCACGTGGACGCCACCACCAAGCAATTACAACGCGTTCACACCATCCACGTTGACTCTGTGGACTCTGGGGCCCTGCATAGGTGCGAAAAAGCTCAGTTTTTATTTTATTTTTAAATTTGAATTATTCTTGCTCGACAGGTTAACCGAAAGTATGTGCGCGTTGGGTTCACAGGTGCTCGCCCTCGAACAGTCGCTCCTAGCTGTCAACCGAGCGCTCACGCACGCCCAACAGGCCTTGAGCCAGTTGGTGCATGAGTACGTCATCTTTTACCACGAGCAGGTGGGCGTCCTGCGGGACGACTGGAAAGCGCAGGGCTCTCAGGTCCCGCTCGTTGCCATATCGACGCACCTCGAAACCCTCGGCCGCCAAGTGGCATTTCTCTTCAAGCTGGTATCCCTCAAATCCGCAGGCACCAAGGACTACTTGGACCCCGCGTTGGCTGCCATCGACCTACTCGTGCGTGAAAACCGTTTGCTTTTTGTGACTTTAAACATCATTTATATCAATTCTAGCTTGACTACGAACCATTGAGGCTCTTCTATCGATCCGCCCTGGGGACCCTGGCACAACCTTGCTGGGATTTTGTAAAACAATGGCTGACGGACGGCTCGGTCGTTGACGTGCACGGCGAGTTTTTCATTGCCGTGAATGACTCCGCTACAAAGTAAATAAAAAAATATATGAGAAATAATTTCTTGTCACTTTGTAGCGACGACAGCGACGGGTACTGGGATGACGCGTTTAAAATACACAGCGCCCCGCAGCGCGCCGCACCGAAACTGCTGTCGGGCCTGGTCGAGAAAATCCTCACGGCTGGGAAGGAACTCAATATCCTTAGACGGTTAAAGGCTCCTCTCCCCCCTCCGTTTGCTCTCATCGGTTTGGACGACCTGCTGGTGAGCAGCGAGCGCACAGTCTCGTCGCGGTTTCCGAGCCAGGTTCTGCAGGAGGTCATCAACACGGCCATTGACAAACGGTCCGCAGCGGTCCACAAGGCCCTGATGGATGCCCTCTGGGATCGCTCCAAGATGAAGGACCACTTGAACGCAACAGGCGCCCTGCTCCTGCTTGACGATGGCCTTGTCCTCAGTGCCGTCCACGACCGTCTATTGCGCATGTTTCGCAGCTCGCACGTGTGGACGCCCGCCGAGTTTTCTGCTCGACTTTCCGATGCCCTCAAGCCCTATGTCGCCGGTTATCCTGGTGTGTGTTTCATTGTTTTATTAACAAGTAGCTGATGATCTGCTCGTAGATGTCAAAGTGTCGTTCCTCTCCAAGAACCGGTCACTGGAGGCAGCGGTCGTGTCTACTCCTCGTGGCGAATCCAGCGTCAAACACAGTGCGTCCACTCAGCACAGCAGCTGTTTTAAACGTCTTTTTGCTGTAGAAATGTACCTCGAAGTCATTCGGGCTATCGAAATCCAGCTCACCTTCCCCTGGCCGGCCAACCAAATCCTCTCTGGCGACCTGTGCCGCAAGTATGCGCGTTTCTTCTCGCTCCTGTTGCAACTCAAAATGACGCTTATCGTGCTTCAAAATGGTGACTTTCTTTCTTTTTTTTTTTCCTTCTATTTATTTAAAATACACACGGTGATGCTAACAAATTAATGCGCAGGACAACAAGGCAGGCGTCACCATCGTCCTTCCCGATTTGCGCCGCTCGCGCAGCACGTCCTAGTATCTCTTTTGAATCATATCTGCGTTTCAGTCATCGAGACCGGCTGGGCCGGTCTCGTAGCAAAACTGGAGGGTGCGTCAAGTTTCGATGAGCTGATCAAACTTTACAAGGACGGCTCCAGCCTGCTAATCCATCACTGGTTTGTTTGGTTTCACCACCCGCCTTTTTTAACCAATCGATTTCTCTGTAGTTTCCTGAGCCAGCGCATGAAGACCGTCTGCGGGATGCTTCAAGGCATTATGGACTGCATCATCCAGTGGAGTGCGCTGCACTCTGACCCCATTTTGGAGCCATCAACCGATGAAGAGCAAGCACTGGTTCAGGAGCTCGAGAAATCCACCGCCAACCTGTACCAAGTGCTCGATTATGTCGTGCGTCGTGGCGGCAGCTCTCAAAGGCACCTGGTCCCTCTGCTCGCCCAACTGAGCTTTAATTTCCATTTTTGCTAGTCAGTCCAATGATGAAATGGACAACACAATATATAAAATCATGGCCGATAAAAATGCACGCGCGCCATTGGTCATTCTGCACTTCAACGACGTGTACGAGATTGAGCCGCGCGAGCAGGAGCCCAAAGGTCCCGGTGGCGGACATGTCTCGTTCTCCTCTCTAAAAAAAAGAATAAATATACAGGTGGCGCCGCTCGTTTCGTTTCACTTGTGCGCGGGATGGAGGCGGAGAAGCCTCTCGTGCTGTTCTCAGGCGATGTCTTTGCGCCGTCCATCCTGAGCACGGTCACGCGCGGCAAGGTACTCCCCTGTTTTGACTCTGCTAACGGCTGACGGTGGTTCGTTTGTGCAGCATATGGTGCCCATCCTCAATCTGCTCAACATTGGAGCTGCTGTTTACGGGTAAAACGATGATGATCGTCATCATGCCCATGTAACTTACGGTGATCCTATGCAGCAATCACGACTTTGACCACGGCGTCCCGCGGCTGGAGGATCTCGCCAGCAAGTGCAACTTCCCGTGGCTGATCAGCAACGTGTGGGACCGCACGACTGGAGGCACCCTCGGCAACGGGCACGAGTGGCTCGTGCTCGAGTGGCAGGGTTACCGTATCGGGCTTATGGGCTTGATCGAGAGCGAGTGGCTGGAGACTCTCGCGACCGTGTCCACGGATCATATCAGGTACGAGAGCTTTGTCGACGTCGGAAGAAAGCTCGCGCGCCTGCTCCGAACCGAGCAAAAGGTCGACTTTGTTATTGCTCTCACCCACATGCGCGTCCCAAACGATGAGCTCCTGGCCAAGAGCGTCCCGGAGCTGGACCTAATTCTCGGAGGCCACGAGTATGGGCATTCCCTTCTTTCATTTTATAAATTTATTTATTTATTTTTTTTTATTTATTTATTTAAAAAAAAAACTGCTTGCTCAGCCACGACTATTTCCGCGCTCAGCACGGGCGCGTAAATATCGTCAAGAGTGGCTGCGACTTTCGTGACGCAAGTCGCATCGTCCTTTCAATCAACACAAACGCAGAGCAGCCGTCGATGGAAGACGGACTGCCTTTGCTCAACGTCGCAATCGACCGTCTGGCCGCAGTTGGGAGTATCCCTGAGGACCCCGAGACCGCCGAGATCGTGCGCTCGTTTGCAGCTGTGCAGCAAAAGCAGTTGTCCAAGGTCATTGCCAAGGTGGGTGTGGCTCTGGACGCGCGATTCGCTTTCATTCGTACACAGGAGACAAATATCGCAAACTGGGTATGAATTTTGTAAAAGTATCTTTGTCCTTTCATGTGCGAGCCATGTAGATTGCAGATATCATGGCGAATGAGTTCCAAGTGGATGTAGCTCTTCTCAACGCCGGCTCGCTGCGCGCCGACGAACTAATCCCTGTCGGCGAGTTCCGACTTCGTGATCTTGTCAAGCTGCTCCCGATGAACGACGACCTTGTCATCATCAAGGTCACTGGCACGCAACTACTGGCGGCGCTGGAGAACGGCGTGTCGCAGTACCCGAAAAAGGAAGGGCGGTTTCCTTGCGTCAGCGGTGTCCAATTTTCGTTTGACCCACGCCTACCCGAGTTCCACCGCGTGATCGAGGGCAGCGTGCGCGTCAAAGGCGAGCCCCTTGAGCTCGCAAAAATCTACCGCCTCGTGACCAAGCTCTACATTAAAGTTGGCCGTGACGGCTACGGTTGCCTCGATAGTGGTATTCTTTATTTTTTTTATTTATTTTTTTTTTTTGAAAGCAAGTTCTCCAAAAAAAAAAAACGTCATTTCCAGGAGAGGTCGTGACAACCCCCGAGGAGCTGCCGGCGCTTCCTGATCTTGTCCGGTGCGTTTGAAGTATCTTCTGTAACGAGATCCCTGAACCTTTCTTTCTCATGCAGGAACCACCTGACGTTGATGAACGTGGCCAAGAACCTGGTGACCAAGGACATGGTCGTGAACGAGGCGGCCTCCCGATTCCTGCATAAGCGCCATCGAAAGCAGGACTGGAACGGTTACGATGGATCGCCTGTCACGTCGCCCCTCTCTGCCCCCAGCAGTGCTGAGAGCGACAGCAGCGCCTCCAACTCGACCCTGACCTCGCCCATCAACAAGAACCTCTCGATCGCGTTCTCATCGCCAATGCCATCCTCGCGTTCCTTTTCAGCGGACGGGCCTGGGGTGTTTCTCAGCTCAGCGGCGGCCAAGGTCCCTAAGACTCCCACGCCAGTGCAGCGATCCATGTCCTCCTCGGCCGAATTGCCCACGCTGATTGACCGCATCACTGGTCCCCGCCCGACAATCGTCTGCACCAGTCCTACCTCTGCATCCAAGCGGCGCCAGTTCTCCAGCGGTGACCACCCGGGCCACGAGAGTGGTGGCATCATGGACCTGCTTGTCATCAACACCGTCGTGGATGGCCGCATCCACAACGTCTGTCCCGTTGAGTTGCAATAATTAATTTCCAAGTGTGTCCCAAGTGTGTCTTTTTTCCTGGCAAAAGTGACGCAGATTGATGACGTTGCCTGATCGACCAATCAAAAAGGTTCCGTTCCGTTCCGAGTAAACAACGACCTCGTTTTTCCAACGACGAGATAGGAGAGCATGCACGTCGTCGTCGAGGTTCTTCAGGTACCGCTTTGACAGAATAGTTGCTGGATGACTCGGGAGGCTAATACATTATCTAAATAAAAATATATAAACAACAACGACGCTGAATTGCCTGAAAAAAATACACTATCATTTTGCGGGGGGGGGGGGGGGGTCACAACCAGCACGTTACCAGTCCGCTCACGTCGGCATTGACGGTACTTGTATGCCCTGTTAAGGTTTCACTAATGTGTTTTGGGCATACCAGATCTTTGGCACGTACAAAGCCTCGCATGTCCCCAAAATTCGTATCTGGTAGGTCCTCCGTGTCACTGTTTTTTATATTATTTTTTATTCTGTACATGTTGATTTAACTTGTAATCAACACAGGTTCCGTGCCAAGCGCATCCTGGCTCGTGCCATGTTCAACCCTGCGGTCCCGCTGACGCCACTGCAACAGCAGCAACATGTCCAGCAGCAGCAAGTGCACGTGCTGCAACAACTCACAAACCATCCACCCACTGGGTCAGCGGGCTTTCTCGCTCCGACCACGCACGAGTTGCGCCATGGAGCTCATCCAACGTACGCGATACCGACATGAAAAGAAAAAAAAATTTTTTTTTTTTAATTTTTTTTCTTTTTTTCAATGCCAGGTCGACTCACCCAGGCAACGTGCGCCACTTTGGCACGATTGCCGGCCAACGCCGACTGGTCTCGTCGTCGCCAACCCTGTCGTCGCTGCTGAACAGCACTGGCGTTGTTGGACCTCGACTGGGATCCCGACGGTTCAATTCGACGTCTGCTGCCGCCGCCGCGTCCTCGGCCTCTTCATCGGCCGCCCAGTCGTCGGTATCCTCTTCGCTGCCTGGAGCAGTGCATCAGTTTGTCGAGCCCGCGGTGACCGTCGCGAACGCAGCCATCGATAGCACGGCCGCATCGGCCGCATCAGCAAGTCTTGCGTTTGAGCACGCGGCGCATGCGTCATCGAACTGGCTGAGCTCGTGGATGGTCATGAGCCCCATCACCGGCAACGAGGTCTTCTGGAGCGTGTGCAAGTTTGAGGAGCTCATTGGTTGTACGTTTGTGCATGGGCGTGTGCAATTTTTTTTATTTTTTTTTTTTTTCACCTGACTCGGCGTGATTGTTACAGACTGCCACATGCACTTCAACATGCCGTGGTGGGCGTCGATCCTGACGACCACGCTCGCCTTCCGCTTCGCTGTGCTGCCCCTGAACGTGTCCCTCGTGCGCAACACTGCTCGGCTCTACCTGATCAAACCCGAGATCGCGCGACTCGGCAAGGTCATGGAGACCGGAACACCGGGAGAGCAGGAGCAGGCCGCTCGTGAGTTTTTCTCGGTCCTCAAGCAGGGCAAGGCGCATCCTCTCAAGAATATTGTCTCCCCCATCCTCTTCCCATTCATCTTCCTCTCGCTCTTTGGCTCGGTCCTCGACATTTGCACCCACCTCCCCGAGGTCCAGAGCGGCGGCCCACTCTGGTTCCCCGACTTGGTATTCCAATATAGGCTATTTAGTTATTTATTTATTTATTTTTCGATGCTGGCACAGAGTTCCCCTGATGCAAGCAACCTCCTGCCGGTGGTCTCGGCTCTATCGTGGCTCGCGACGATCGAACTGGCATCCGGTGCCGTCTTCCATATGCCGCCGTGGATGCACCTTTCCTCGCGCATCCTCGCAGTCGCGTTCATCCCCGTCACGCAGACCATGCCCGCCGGAATCTTCATCTTCTGGATCACATCCAACCTCTTTGCCGCCACGCGAGCCTTCGTCGTGCGCACCCCCCGTGTCCAGCGCCTCGTTGGCATCCCTCCCGTCTCCCGAACGTAGTTAGTGCATTGTACCTGTTGGCGATGATGAAATTTCCGGACACATCGAAAAACAAACGGATGAGCCAGTGGATCGTTGCACTGCAGCAGCGGCGCCACGAAGGCTCCTCCAGGTAAACTGGCATGCGTGCTGGCCGCCCCCGCCCACGTACCCACTCGTGATTGGGCAGGGGCGGCGGCGGCATAGTCGACGTCCTCTGTGCTAACACCTACACACGTATCAGAGGAGACACCGCCTCTGCAGACTCTGACGGGGAGCACGCTCAGCAGCACCCAGAGCAGGAGCAGCAGCAGAGCAGACAACACTTGGGCGTCGGCTCTCAAGATCTCGGCAACGACAAGTCGGTTGATCTGTACGTTTGCGCGCGCGTGGGATTTGATTTGCAGGTTTGGTTTGATGTCTTGAGGTTGCAGGCTGCAGTATGACAACGCCTCGGTCACCAAGCTGTGGAGGAGTTACCTCGAGAGCCCCGAGGACAGCAAGGTAAGCAAGCACGTGAACGCTGGCACGTCCCACTGACCTGTAAACAACGAGCAGCGCGACGAGTACTGGAACGAGGTGGTCCACGGGTTCCACCACCTCCACAGCGGCGTCCGCTCGAACCCGACGTCCTTTTACGAGTTCCGCAAGTTTGCCATTGTCGTCGCCAAGAAGCTGACCGAGGCACTGCTCGCCAAGCTCCCAGAGCACCTCGAGAACGTAACATACGGTGGCAAGGTTGCCAATGGTACGTCGATTCCTCCCAGTAATCTGTACGCACTGACTGGCCAATGCAACAGAACTCTTGGCGTATCTCACGGGTCCTGGCCAGCACGTTCTCATCGTAGCAGACATCATCTCAAAGACCGTATACAACTAGCGGATTCTAAACCTACTAAACATCATAACAAACAGCCGTCCGGAGCCGAGGATTTGGCGCGCAACGGCAAGTTCACGTCGACGCTGCTGGTCACACTGACGTACATTGTCTCTCGTCTCGCTCTTCGTGGTGGTAGTGGGGGTACGAATGCCGACTATTTTCGCAGCAGCAGCGCAAGCAACCTGACTCTTCTTGCTGCAGATGGCTCTCGCAATGACGGCATGGCCGCAGCAGACAACCTGTTTTCTACCCTCACCACGCTGTTCAAGTCGCCCTTGGCTGTCGAGTCGTTGCTTCACTCGGACGGTCTGGGTCCACTCCTGACCCTGATGGATTTTTACAGCAAGGTCGACAACGACCAATGGCGAACTCGGTGTGTGCTTTTTTACCCAAAGTAGTCCTTCCTTCCTTCTTACCCCTCTAATCTTTGCCAGAATCACCACGCTTTTTGGAACACTCGTGGAGGCGCGCGTGGCGTCAGACTCCTCGCTGATCGACGCACTGCATGCAAATGGTGCCGTCCTTGTCATCCTCGAAAGCATCAAGGCCAATAAGTCAAGTGCGCATGTGGTTACCCAAGCCAGAACTCTTCACAAGCTCATTGAGGTTTGCGCTTTGCAGTTTTACATTGAGTAAAGGGCTCTCCCTCGCAGGAATCGTGCAAGCTGTCGAGCAAGCTTCTGCTGGATCTGAGCGAAAACAGGGGCTACGAAATCCTGGTGGACTTCCTTGTCGCCAACACCGTGGATGAAGACGAAAGTGACGACGACGATGCCCCAGGCAGGCAAAGGTATTCGTTTGCCGGGCACTCGGCGTCGTCGACAGAGTTGACGGACAAGGACCCGATGCGTCCTTTTCAAATCCAAGTTGTCAACATCCTCGAATCCCTCGTTTTCGTTGGTACAAAGGATATTGTGACAAAAGCGCCTTCGCCGGCCGCGGTAAGGTCTGCTATCGTATCCCCGGTCCCAACATCGGCACCGGACGCCACCAAGTCCAACAATCCGTTTGATGATGACGACGAGCATGCGCAAAACCCAGGTAAAAAGTTTCTCAGTTCCTGATCCAAGTGTGTTAAACGATTTGGGCTACAGCCGGAGCACGCTCACCAGAGGTTACCATTCGCAACATCCAGGCGTTCCTGGCCTTGAAAAAGGCGTTTTTGAAGTCATCAAGCTACCTCGTGCGAGAAAGGATCCTGCATGTCATCCTAAACTTGTTTACGCTGCACCCAATGAACTATGGCATCGTGGAGGACTGCCACATTCTCGTTCCCATCCTCGAAACACTCGACACTTTGCCGTTTGAGTTGAGGGTACGCGCTCTCTTTTGAAGCAGGTGCTGATTTGGACTTTCTCTTACGCACGCAGAGACGCGTACTCGAACTGCTTCAACTCATTGTTTTCGGAATCAAGGACGCACCCAAGCCCACAGCCGAGCTGGAAGTGTTGTCCAATCTCCTGCAACGTAAGCGCCCCAAAATTAACAGAAATAAAAATAATGACCTGGTCGACAAAAAGGAAAACAATGCGAGCCGGTTACTGTGTCAATCATCCTCGACTCTGTCAGCAAGTTTGTCTCTGCCGACTCATCGTACCAGTCCATTTTGAGCGAGCTCTTTGTGGGTGTCGTCGACCTGTTTGAGACCTTTGTCAACACCTCGGACAGGTCCCCGCAGTCTGGTGCCCCGTCTGTCGTGTTTGAAGCCAGTCGGTTCAACGACACGTTTCTTACGCCTCGAACGTTTGACACGGCGGCCGCGTCGCCCAACATTTCTGCCACCATGGAGGAGCACAAGAATCTCGTCCTCGAGGAGCTTTTCCACCGACTCAGCGAATGCCTCCTGTGCTTCCTCGAGAGCAATCAGGAAAACATCAACAAGTTTCGCGAGACGTACGTGATTGGTGTTTTGCCTCCCCCAAGTTTTATTTTATTTTATTTTTTTTAAAAAAAAAATAGGTTTACCGCAGACCTGACTATACTGCTGGGTCCGTCGTCCACTCGGGCTGATGCAATCCGTGTCTTGACACTGCTTGTTAGCGAAGACGCCACGCAAGAGTCCAAGGACGTCGCGCAAGTCGTCAGCTTTTTGCAGAACCGCCTCCTCATCCAAAACTCGTCGTGCTTGCTTGACGTTTTGCAGATGCTCACCAAGTTTTTCCGCGTGGTGCCTTTCACACGCGACTCGTTCCGACTCGCTGGCGGCTTTGAGATCCTCATCAAGCTGTTGGGTGACCTCAACAGCCCAGCGTTTGAGAACAAATTGCTTCAGGACGTCGCCATCATCTTCCGAGCCATTTTCGCAGTGTTTACGGCAGCACTGGCCGACTCCCAGAGCAATCTCGCGTACTGTGGCGACTCGCACAATTTTTCAGCACTCGGACAAGCCGTCCTCCAGAGCGGCCTCCTCGAGCACTCCACCAGCAACCACGCCCTGTACGTGCAGGTCGCCACCGCTGTCGTCCTCATCCAGACAAGCGCCACGGCCCTCCAGTTTGGCACGGCGTGGGATGGCTCTGCGTCGCAGTCCTACTCTTCCGTGCCAAACATTGTCGCCCCCGAGGCTCTCGGTCCCCTTTTCGTGTCGATTGCCGCCGCCTCGCCTCGCTCGCTCGAGGAGAGTTTGCTCAAGCAGGTCAATACGCTCGTCCTGTGCTCTCCCAGCAACACGCTCGTTGCCGCTCAGTCCGAGACGTTTACGATCGCTCTGCTGCAACTGTACGGTCCACAGTTGCTCCACTTGCTCGAGCCGAAGAAGCATACGGACGATGAGCTTACCGGCGCCCTCACAAGAGCTTTGCAAAACAAGATTGGCATCGACAAGACGCACGAGCTTTTCCTCGAGACGAAGACAGCGTCCCCGATTATCGCCCTCGCATCGTCGCCTGTGCAAACTCTGACGTCGCCTCCTCTCTCGGGCATGTCGCACAGCGCCTCCTCCGAACTCAAGCTCGTCGCCGGTGGCATCGAGAGCCTATCGGTCAGCCTGGGCAAGGGCATCGCCGACGATCACCTCAAAAACTATCGTGGTAAATGGGAGAATATAACGAAGAATTAAAATAAAAAAAATTATCGTGCACAGTTTTGCCGGAGCACCATTGTCAAGAGATCTTGACCCCTTTGCTGGAGGCACTGCTTTCAACCCATGTTTCACACAAGACGCTTGAATCGCTCCTGGGCCTGCTCCAGTTGCAACAGGGCGCCTGTCTGCCCGTTCCTGTGCCTTCTCTGCCCTTTTTGCTCCTGCTCAAGTCGACCGTGGCCAAAGGTCGCACTCCAGCTCACATCGAGTTTGACATGAGCGCGAGCGAGGCTGCGAGTGTGATGCTACCGCCTCTGACCGGGGGAGGTGACTTTATTAATCTTTTAAAAGATTTTCTTAAATGTAACATTCCCCCAACACACACACACACACATATTGCAGACGAAAGAACGCGATCGTGGCCGCCAGGTGTTGGCTACACGTTTTCGGTTTGGTTTCGGGTGATCCACTTTGACTCGAGCGAGCAAAAGGCCCCAATCGAAATCCTGACGATAATGGACGCAAACAACCATCCGATCCTTTCCGTCTCAATTGGCTCCACCAACAGCCAGCGCCTGAGCGTCCGCGTGGGGGCTCGCGACCTCCAAGAGTTTGACAAGTTTGACTTTAAGGAAAACACGTGGTACCACATTGCCATTGTCCACCAGCGCAGCAAGGCGCCCATGACCGGCGTGCTCACCCTCTTTGTCGACGGTCTCCAGGCGGTCAAGCCTACGCACTGCACCTACCTGCCGTCAACCGACCCGTCCACCGGCGTGATCGCATGGCTCGGTTCCAAGTCTCTCAAGTCGTCTGTACGGTGGCAGCTCGGTCCGGCACACATGATTGAGGACATCCTCGACCAAGGCCGCGTAAATGCAATCTACAACGTCGGCCCCTCCTACATTGGCGACTTCCAAGGCAGTCTGCGCAAGTTTATGACCAACGAGACCCTCGACTCGTCCAACCTCGACGAGTCTAAATTGGCCGACTTGAAGTAAGGCACGCTTTACTTTATATCCTAAAAAGAAAAGAACGAAACTTGACTAGGCGCGGAAACGAACCTCTGACGGATCCCTTCCAAAAGGCCTTTGAGATTACGGTGCTCGGTGTCCCTGAAGAGCGAATCATTTTCTCCATACATGCCCGCAATGCGTACAAGTCTTGGATCGACTTTGGTCCGGTCGCAAAGGAAACGTACATCGCAGACACGAACACGCCTTGGTCAATGTAAGTTTATTGTTATGGTTATTGTTTTTTTTTTTATTTAATTAACGCACTCGCACACGAATAGCACGGTGCCAAAGAGCAAACAAAGCATCCTGCGGGGCAAGGCGCTCGTGGTTGCCAACACGGGCATGCCAGAAGCCCTCCGACGAATTGGGTCAATCCAGTTTGCACTCAAGATGGTGGATCTCTCGACTGTACGCTAATGATCAAACATAAAAAACCAAATATTTCGTCAATAGGACCGTCCTACCCTGAACGCGAGTATCGAGTTTCTTGTAAACCTGGTCAAGTACAACTGGCGCCTGGCGAGTGAGATGGAACGTCTCAATGGTTACCAGCTTTTGGGTGCCCTTCTCGGCAAAAAGAAGGACCTGATCAACCTCGAACTGATGAAAATGCTCCTCTTCCTCGTCGGAAAGGCACCTGACAACCGAAGTGACGCCGTCATTGCCAATCGCAGCGCGTACCGCTACCTCTTCCTCAACTTTTCACTCTGGGAGGGTGTGCACATCTCGTTGCAAAAAGCCTTTTTCCTGCAGCTCTACGACTTTTGCATCAAGAGCGAACTGTTGGCTTTCAACGTCCGTCGACTTGTCACTATGCGTAAGGAGGCAACCCGCGACAGGGGTTTTTTTTTTAAAAAAAAAAACACCTTATTTCGTAGGCATCGTGCGACAGTTGCTGGACTGCCTCGAAAAGGAACTCTTCCCGTCAGAGTTTGTCAAGGATATTGTCAATCTCCTGAGCATTTTCGTCAAAACGGACCACTCTCAGCTCGTGCACATCTCGCGGTTCCTAAACTACACACTGTCTCCTAACGGTATGCTACCCGACTAACATGAGCAATATAGAATTCTTAAAAACTTCTGAAAATTACCACAGTCTCTCAAAGGATCGGGGCCCTGCTGCAAGATAAGAACTGGAGCACAACTACCGCGATCCCTGGCAACAGCACCGGCACAGCGAGCGGAGGACAGAGCCCCTTTGTGCGCCCTCGCCGCTCAATGCCCTCGGGATCCTTGAAGGGCACCGGTCCGTCGACGGCGCCTCCGTCTATCCTTCGCCCAGTCATCGGCGACACGCGCGATCGCGAGCTCGTGCGGCCTGTCGCGGGCATAATTGGCGTGCGCAACAGCCTCCTCAACATGCTCAACCTGTGCGTGGGCGAAGACTGGCAAAGGGAGAACTCGCTGTCCAACTCGTTCACAAAGTTGGAGCCTGATCCACTCAAGTGGTTGCTGCTCCAGCTCGGCGAAGGTGTGCACCCGCACACTGTCCATCTAGGCCTGCGACTGCTCGTACGCCTGTTGGTGCAGCGCCAAGCCAACCTCACCAAGTTCCGGCAAAATGGTGGTTTCGGCGTGCTGCGGCGCCTGCTTACCTCGCGATGGAACGTCTTGCAGCTGTACGTGCCTCTGCTTGCGCTCTTCCTCGGCGCTGACCTGGGAACCGTCCCACTCGAGACACCCCTGGATGCGGCTGAACTGCTCGCCCGATTCATGTCGGACCCTCAGAAAGTCCACGTGTATTGCCCCGAGGCCGTCTCGATCATCCTGTCGATGCTGCAGACAATGATCGGCGCAATCGTCGTCGCCACCACAAACCGCCTCTCCCTGGTGGAAACAGCCTCGTTCATCGTCAGCGAACAGCCGCCTAAACCGGTCATTGACGTGGCGACGCAAGAGGTGGACAAGATTGTCGACGGCATCAACACGGCGCACGCTCAGCTCATCACCCTCCTGCGCGAGATGTACACAAAGTCGTCTGAGATTCGCGACGCCCTCGTCCGCACCGACACCCTCGAGGAGGTTATTGCCGTGATCTTCCCCCTCCTGGCTGCGCACGGGCGTGTTCACCTCGAGTGCCTCGGTGGTCCCTCTGCCAGCGCCGGCCCGAGCTTCCTCGCGACCCCGGCCGTAGCCGCGCTGTTCTCCCAGGCGCCGCCCATCACCCCCTCCTCTGCGAACAGCACCAGCTCGACCGTCCCGGCTGTGAGCATCCCCGTACCAACACTTGCCACGGCCGTCGGAACAACCGCGGCCTCTGTTCTTTCTCCTGCGGCCATCGCCGCCTCTGGTTCGATCAACAGTGGCGACCTAGCCACTGAAGGAGCCGGCGACGAGCCCAAGCGCCGCATGACTCTGCGTCACCTCAAGCAGCAGCAGCAGCAGGGCACAAGTGCAGACGAGCCAGCGGCCTCTGCTGCCCAGACGACCGCTGGCAGCAACTCGCTCACAACGCCCACTGATACCCGTCCGCGGCGCTCGAGTTTTTCGGCATTCATTTCCATTCTGAGCTCGACCAGTTCGGCCTCGTCCGCGCCGAGCTCTGGTGCCTCGAGCGAATCGGGTGGCGTTGACACTGCCAGCCTTGAAGACACTGCCACCAGAAGAGACAGCGCAGGTACGAGCGAGGCCACGTCGCCTGCCATCGATCCGTCCCGCTCGCCTCCACCCACCCAACCCACGTCGGCCAACCGCAACGAGTCCTTTGACTATATCGCTGCGGTGGACACGACGCCCGAGGCCACCGCTGCTGATCAGTACGGGTGGCTGCCGCTGGACAAGGAGCGCACCGTCGCCGAGGTGCTCGCTGACCTCTCTGAGCCCGCACAGCTCTTGCTCAAGCGCACCAAACCGATCCACCAAGCCCTCTGGTCGTTTGTGGACGTCTTCCTGAGCGATGCCCTGTTCAACACGACCGCGGCCGCCACAGGCTACCCGCTGACCATGAAGGAGGGCGCGGCTTTGAGCTCGTCTCGTAGCAGCGGCCTGCTGGATGCCACGCTCGAGTGTCTCCCGTCGGACTCGCGCACCGACCACCTCGCGTTTTGCGGCGTCCTGTTCAAACGCTGCGCCGAGCTGATCCAGCAGCAGCTCCGCGTGACGGACGAGGTCCTCCGCGCAGCCATCGGCCACTTTAATCGTGCCACCACGTTCCTCGTCGATCGGTTGTCCCAGAGCCTCTTCCCCGGCGGAGGGCCCATTCTGCTCATGCTCCTGATCGAGTACATTAGCCGTTACCAGGGGATCGAGCAGACCGCGTCCAAGTTCACCCTGCGTGCCCTCCTAGGCGGCCCAGCAGAGCCCAATTGGTCGGTGGTCCAGCGCAATCTCGCCCGCGTGGTCCTGCACCAGTTCTTGGTCGCCAGCGGTGCCGATAAAGCACTTGCACTCCGTCGCTTCCGCGTGTACGAGGGAACCCTCTTTGCCCAGATCGACGCGGACGCGCTCAAGGCCCTCACGTACCATCTGTATTCGAGCCTGTATGCTGCAGAGCCTGATGTCGTCAAGACCAGTATCGAGCTATGGAAGGCGGTGATGATCCGCCGTCGCACCGATATGGATGCGCTCTTCAAGCGCACTCGCAACAAGGAGTTTACCGGCATTACCGAAAAGTTTGACCATCTCAAGCAGGGCCGCGAGGACCTCTTCAGGCACTACTTTACCTCGCCAAACGGCCGCGGCGATCTCGACCTGGTACTAAAAATAAAAGAAAAGAAAGAATTTTTTTAAAAGTAAAAATTCAATATTCTTTATTGCTTTTTATTCTTTTTATTCTTTTTTTTCTTTCTATATTAGATTTTTGGCGAGGCACCGCTCAAGTGCTGGAACAACTATACCTCCAACGAGGCCAAGAACGTGGTCGACATCGGATCGCAGTCACAAAAGAACAAGGCCGCTCGCGTCAAGAAGCGCGCCAAGCGTGACCAGAACGAGTTTGAGAGCATGGAGAAAATTATCAAATTCCTGCCGTGGCACGCTCTCGAGTTTGACAAGGAGACCCGTCGCCAGGCCCAGATTTTCCAGGACAAGATTGAGCTCGAAGCACAGGTCGAAAACCGCCTGACGACCGTGATGGGTGCCCTCTTCAACACGCCTGAACTGTACGCACCCCAAGGCAAGCACAAGGAGCTCGAGAGATGGAAGCTCGACCTGTCTGAAGGTGCGTATATAGTATTCTTTCATATAAGTGTTTACTGAGAAAAAATATTCAGGTCCCAGTCGCATGCGCAAAAAGATGATCCAAAACAAAAAGTTTTACGCGCACTATCCGTACCGTCTGCTCTCGACCGAGCTCCAGATGCTGCAGAAACTGGGAGTGAACCTGGCGCCTGCGATCGAAGGGACCAACGGTCTCCCTGGTACGACAAGGAAAAATATTTTATGCAATTAAAAAATATTTTTTTTTAAAAAAAAAAAACAGGCCCGATTGTGTACCTCACCGGAAACGACCTCACGGTCGACCAACAGGACATCCGGCCTGCCACCAGTGGCTTTAGCCGAGAGTTCTTCTACCTGCACTTGGGTTTGACGTCACCTTCTCCTCAGCTGTTGCTTGCATTAACGACTGCCCCTGTGCCTGTCCCCTCGCCAAAACCGTCCCTTTCGACGGAGGAGGAGATAAAAGTGGTTCAACCCGTCGTGCAGGAACCAGAGACTGCGCATGACGCCCATGAAGACGACGCCCATGATGTGCACGACGGTGACGATGGACCAGTCAGCCCATCCAGGCCAGGTACAATCAACTATGCAAAACAGTTTTTTTTTTTTTCCTTTGGCCTGACTTCCTTATTATAGAACTGAAGCGCTTGGGCTGGCTAAAGCACGCACGACGAGAGTCACGGAGCTCATCTCCACTTGTCTGGACGCCAACGGATGAAAAAGCGGTGGAAAAGGCGCACTCAGCAATGCTCCAGCAACGCAAGTCTTCTCGTGAGCTGTTTGTCTTGGACGGTCAAGGCGAGGATTCCGCGGCTGCTGGTCTCCCTCCAGCGAAAGCAGACCTACCTGAACCTGCCATCGTAACGATTGCTGACGATGACTTGGCACCGCCGGTCCCCGATAAAGACGACTTTACTGGTACCCTGCTCTCACCCGAGGCCGACTCGAACGATCCGACGGCAGCGAACGCCAACAACCAAGGCAACCAGGCCGCCCTCGACGAAGACGGCGAAGCTGTGGGCCCAATCGTGACCGAGGGTGAGGAGATTGTCCTCAAGGTCAAACGTGAGATCCAGGCAATGCTCGAGCCCAACGAGGGCCGAGTAGAGTCGTACAACTGTGCCCGTGTCGTCGGTCTTGACGTCTGGGAGGGCCTGCTCCTCCTTGGCAAGGTAATGCAGCAGCAGGTGGTTCGTATTTTAAGCTAAAAAATTGGAGCAGAACAACGTTTACTTGGTCGACAACTACATCATGAACCGCGAAGGCAAGTTTATGCCCGTGTGGAGTGTGCCTGCCCAGGAGCGCGAATTCTCTCTGTTGACAATGGCTGTAGCGGGCACGAGCGTGACGAGCGCTGGCGCGCACGATGCAAACGGCAAGTCCAGTGGCAAGCCTGGAAAGGAAGAAGCCCGTGAGCACCAAAAGCGTTACTGGTCGTATCGTGACATCCGCGAGGTGCACCTCCGCCGCTTCCTCCTACGAGACTCTGCCATCGAGTTTTTCCTATCCGACGGCCGCAGCTACCTCGTCTCGCTGGAACTGCGTTCGCGCGACCCCGTCCACAACCGCGTGCTCAACCGGATGAAGACCCTCGGATCCAACCACGAGCCCACGCTCGGTGGGGCCCTGATCAACACGACGGCCGAGGTGGGCCTGCGCTTTGGCAGCCTCTTCCAGGGCACCACACAGCTGGACGAACTCTGCGACCGATGGCAACGCCGCGAGATCTCCAACTTTACGTACCTCATGTCTCTCAACACGCTCGCCGGACGCACGTACAATGACCTCACCCAGTACCCCGTCTTCCCGTGGATCTTGCGCGACTATGAAAGCGACCAGCTGGACCTCACCGACCCCAACACCTTCCGCGACCTGTCCAAGCCCATGGGTGCACAGACGGTGCCTCGTGTGGAAGAGTTTATCGAGCGGTAAGAGAGACGGGGAAAAAAAGGAAACCACTAAACTCAAAAAAACCAAAAAAAAAAAATCAGCTTCGAGGTGCTGGACGACCCGTCGATGCCCCCGTTCCACTATGGCACGCACTACTCGTCTGCGATGGCCACCTGTCTGTTCCTGATCCGCATGGAGCCGTTCACGCAAGAGTACCTCAAGGTGCAGGGCTGCTTTGACCATCCTGACCGCCTGTTCCACTCTGTGCGCGATGCGTGGCTGTCTGCCTCGCAGCTCAACACGGCCGACGTGAAGGAGCTCATCCCCGAGTTCTTCTACCTGCCCGAGATGTTTGTCAACCAGAATCAGTACGACCTGGGCGTGCGAGCGACCGGCGTCCGTCTGGGCAACGTGGAGCTGCCCAAGTGGGCCCACGACGACCCCGTGCTCTTTGTGCACCTGCACCGCAAGGCGCTCGAGTGCGAGTACATCAGCCAGAATCTGCACAAGTGGATCGACCTCATCTTTGGCTACAAGCAGCGCGGCAAGGCTGCCATCGAGGCAGTCAACGTGTTCCACTACCTCTCGTACGAGAACGCCGTCGACATTGATGCGATCGACGACCCCGTGCAGAAGGCCGCCACGATCGGCATCATCAACCACTTTGGCCAGACCCCGCGCCAGCTCTTCACCAAGCCGCACAAGACGCGCCAGCCGCAGCCGCCCGCACCACTCTCGATCCAGAGCACGCCGTTCCTTGTCGTTCAGTCGCTTCTGCCCATCCGCAATCTGAGCAACTCGGACGCGATCCTCACAGCCAATTCTGGCACGCAGCAGCTCCTCGCGGCCATCAACGACCCCAGCGTCGGCGGGTCCTCGTCGGCGACCGGTGGCACGCTCAGTCGCCAGGCATCCAGTTCCGCGACCACGTCGCTTCGCAGCGCAAACAGCGTGGGCGGTGGCAGTGGGCAGATCCCCTCGCTCGAGACGATCGTGGCCAATCCCTCGGCGGCCCTGCAGCTCTACTCTCTGTACAACGCGCCCGATGGCCCTGTGCCGGTTGCGCACATTCGCCCCGCTTCGGGTCCCCAGGACCGCTCTGCGTCGGGCAACACGCCCGTGGTTGTTGCGGGCCCGGGCACAGCCATTTCCCCCGGCCCTCTCGGGCGCGCCGCCACGTGGGGCCGTTTGGACAACACCCTGCGCCTGCACGCGTCCATCTCGTCGCTGGACAAGGCGCTCCTGACGGTCGACTCTGTGCACCACGGCTCCGTAACGACTGCTGCGTGGGCAGACGACAACACGCTGATCACGGGCGGCATGGACGGCCTGATCCTCGTGTGCCATGTGCAGCCGTCGACCACGCGCACCGACGGACTGGACATGGTCATCAAGGCGACCTTGCGTGGCCACGGCGGGCCCGTCAGTGCATTCGCCATCTCGCGCAGCTACATGATGCTCGTGTCGGGCTCGCAGGACGGCACCGTGCTCGTGTGGGACCTGTACCAGCTGTCGTCCATCCGCGACCTCCCCAGCCACGACGAGCCCGTGCAGTCGCTGGCCGTGTCGGACGTGCACGGCTTCATCACAACGGCCACCGCGTCCACCCTGCGCGTCCTCACCATCAACGGCGACCTGCTGTCCGAGATCGTGTGCGAGCCAGTCCAGAAGGGCGGCCGCGTCGGCTTTGACCTGCCCGGCGCATCACGAGGACCGCACCCGTACCGCCCGCTCAAGGCCGTCGCCGCACCCTTTGCGCCGCTTCTGCCCTCGCAGGGCCTGCTCTGCGCCACCTTTGTCGAGGTCGCAACGGGGCTCGAGGGCGAGTGCGAGGTCGCGATCGCGTCGGGCCATGCCGACGGACGCATCTGCCTGTGGAACCTTACGTGGCAGCCGCCCGTACGCTCGACCGACCGCGGATGGATGCTCTCGCTCCAGCGCGTCGTCTACAACCAGCTCTGGGTGCCCCTCGTGCCCTTGGCCCCTGGTGGGTCTGCTGCTGCGACGTCTGCGTCTGCCTCCACAGCGGCTCCTGGACCCTTGGCGTCAGCAGCAACGTTTGTCACGTCCCCTGCGTCCTCGACGGCTGCTGGCGGTGCCGGCGCCTCCATCGAGACGGCAGCAGCATCAGCCACGGGATCATCGGGTGGTCTGCTGCAGCGTGTCACGGGGATCGTCTCGACCAGCACCAAGCCCTCGTCGCCCGCGCCCCTGCCCTCTGGTGACAGCATCGGCACTGGGCTGGTCACCGGCTCAACCTTGACGAGCTTGCCAGTCACCAGCGCGGGCGTCAACGTGAGCAGCGGCAGCCTGTCGACCGCCGGCACGGTGCAAGTGGGACCGAACGAGCGCGTGCCCATCACGGCCATCGCGTGTTCCCCCGAGCAGCGCCGCATCTACGTGGGCGACAGCCTGGGCCGTGTCTTTGCCTGGTCGCTGCCCGACAGTGACGAGCGCCACTGGGTGCGTGACTCGGCCGTGGATCTGTGCATGGGCTGTGGCACCCGCTTTGCCCTCATGGTCGACCGCAAGTCGCACTGCCGCGCCTGTGGTGGTGTCTTCTGCCAGCTGTGCAGCCGATTCGAGGTCGATCTGTCGGCGACGTCGTCCGCCTCGGCGTCCGGCCCCCTGGCCTCGTCCGCCTCCGCCTCTGCAAACACGACTGGCGCGGCCAACTCGACCGGCGGTGAGGTCGCCAGCTCGTCCAGCAAGGTCGCCGTGCAGCGATCCGCCAGGACATGCGGGCGCTGCTTTGTCCAAATAAAGTCCAACATATAAACAGTAATTACAAAAACAACACAGAATGGCGTAAGGTTTCCGCCCCTCCCGCCTTGTATCTATCTAACCTCGAGACCACAAACGAAAATAAAAAATAAAAAACAAATAAAAAAACGGGTGGTCAGTTGAGAAACGCCTGGCAAAAAAAAAACCACATGGCCCCTTTGGCGTTGTCGGCGGAGCAAAAGGCTCAGATCGTGCAGAACGTGCTCGCGCGCCTGCCTGGCGGCAAGAAGCAACAGCAGCAGCAGCAACGGGCGTACGTTGAGGCGCACAAGGAGGCCCTGTTTGCCAGCCTTGCGAACGAGGACGACGTGAAGACGAACAGCGGTGGCCATCTCAACAACGCCAGGGTGCCGTCCGAGGACAAGGCCCTTTTGGCGTGGTGCAAGGGCGCCATGACGCTCGCGACGGTGTTTGCCCCTGCCGAGACGCACGTGATGGTCGCTGGCGTGCTCAAGAACGCCGAGGACATTGCGGCACGGCTAAAGCTCGCGCCCGTGGACGTGCTGCAGCTGCTACAGGCCTTCTCCACGTCGACGGCGCCTGCGGTCATGCTGTTCCTCATGACGCTGTCTGTGCGCTCGGTGCACGCGGTGGTCGAGATTGTCGTGGCCAGCAGCCAGGGCGCGAGCAGTAAGCAACAGCACCAGCACCACCAGCAGCTGCAGGCCAACATTGCGACCCTGTGGACGATGCTCGCTGCCTTTCGCCAGATGCACGGGCTTCTGCACCGGCCCCTCGACAACACCGAGGTCGAGCAGCACGACCACTGTGTTGCTGCCCTCCTGGCCATGTACTTTTCAACGCAGATCGCTTACCACAACGCTTCCCCTGCTGGTACAACGACCACCGCGGAGCAGCTCCCCTCCGTCTCCTACGCGCAGGTGATGCTGTTTGCATCGGCCGGGGGCAAGTGGACCGTGCTGCGCGAGGCCCTCCTGCAAGAGTTTGCGGTGCAGCAGCTGTCCAAGCTCACGGCGGCGGCGGCGGCGGCGTCTGTCCTGGACGTGCTGGTGTTTCTGGCCGTGTACGTGCACGGCGAGAGCATCCGGGATCACAGGGGATCGCTGCAAGAGTCGGTTGCGCAGGTGCAGCTGGCCGCGTGGGTCCAACGCCTGGTCGCCAAGGGCGTTTCTGGGCCCGCAACACCTCTCGCGATTGACCACATCCCCCAGGAGCACCTTGTTTGGATGCTGGACGCGATCAAAGAAGAGGAGGAGCAAGAGCAAGAGGACGATAATGACGACGACGAGATCGATCTGAATAAACTACTGGGTGCGTCCGCAGAGACACTGGACGGCCTGTTTGACAAGGCCGCCGACTACACGATGCCTCCGTCCGCCAAGCGCCGCAAGGTCTCTGCCACCGAAGAAGGTGACGACGACGACGACGACGAGGACGAGGACGGGGAGGAGGATGTTGCAAACGACGACGACGACGACGAGGACGAGGACGAGGAGGAGGTCGAATAGAGACATCAAAAAAAAAAAAAAAAAAAACATAATGTACAGTGAAGAAAAAAAGAATTTTGTGCAGATATTTTCTGTTCAGTCTAAACCATCGCCCTAGGGAATGCTCGTCTATTGAGCCCACCGGTGAGATCGCTGAGCG